>Ga0183095_10175_pt6 | contig 72296 bp, 58 predicted proteins | sample BioMet4_FD_130346 | JGI IMG/M metagenome (GOLD analysis project Ga0183095, IMG submission 130346) | Microbial communities from bioreactor (seeded with sewage sludge) at LBNL, California, USA - Biofuel metagenome 4 (v2) (version 3) | ecosystem: Engineered > Bioreactor > Anaerobic > Unclassified ... | reverse complement strand
AAAAGAGATGTGAGCCTTCAAACCATAACAGAGGAAGGAACAAAGGCAAATGACACATTTATGACGATTGTTCAGACAGCAAAGAAACTGGGGGTAAGTGCATATCAGTACATATGTGATAGAGTAGGCAGTACATTTGAGATGCCATCTCTGGCTCAAATCATCAGAGAAAAAAATTCATTGAGTGGAAATTGAGGGATTTCCACTCAATTTGAAGAGGATACAAAAATTGTCCTAATCAAAAATTGGTATATTTTTAATAATATATGTCTACTGAAAAGAAAGTCATTCCTTATAGAAAGTAATTAAGTTAAATAGAAAAATTTTTGTTCTCTTCAATTCAAAGAAAAACCCACTTTAGGTATAAAAGAAAATAAGGATATCTGCTATTTGTGAGGAATCGATAAGTGAGATCAGTTTATAGTGATGAGCAAATTCTTGAACAAGAGTCAAGAATTTATTTTTCTAATGTATGTAATCAACTAAAGTGGAAATATAGAACAAATGAACAAGATAACGATATAGATGGCGAAATCGAAGTATTTGAAAAGAAAATCATTAATAATAAAGAATATAACGAAACAAAAGCTAGATTTGTGAAGATTCAACTTAAAGCATCAGCAGAGCTTGATTCTGATGAAGAAACTATCAGTTATCCGTGTAGTATAAAATTGTTACATTTTGCAGATGTCTGTGATCAACCAATAGTTTTAGTTTTATATGATGCAAAAAAGAAGGTAGCATATTGGTTATGGCTACAGCAACACATCTTCAACTATTTAGATATAAATAACAAATCATGGAGAGATAATTCCTCAAAAGTTATTATAAAAGTCCCCACTAAAAATTCAGTTACAGAATCAAGTTTTAAAATAAGTATAATACAAATAGCGACAACTGGAATAAACGAAATTTTGCAATTTCGAAAAACTAATAAACTCGATTATTATTATACCGAAATTGGGCATGAAGATGTATCAACATCATTGTATAGAAGAATTGTCATCAGGGTCTTATTGGAGAAATCTTTTTCAAAAAGCAAAGATGCAATGAAAATTTTAATACAGGAACTGAATAACAAATATGAGATAAGTGATTATTATCGAAATGAGAAAGTTAAACTTATTCACTCTAAAAATGTAGATATTTTATGGATGTTTTTTTATGATGATCCAAGACAGGTAAAGAATGGGCTTCCTTGTTGTAGTACGGAATGGTTTAAGAAGGGGATCAAAATTGACGTTATTCCTATGAACGCCGATGAAATAATTAATGGTATTAAAATACAATGGAGAAAAGAGTGTAATTCTCTTGAAGAAATTTATGTTAAAAATAAAATGCAAAAAGGAGAGTACATAAAACTACTTGACGAAACTTTTAAAAAAGTAAAAATAATTGGGGAGAACCTAAAGAAATGTATTGATGATTTCAATGACGATCCAATAAGTAATGAATTGCTAATTATAAGTTTCCAGAACTATTTGAAAGAAATACAAGAAATAGAACATGATTTTACATTTGATAGAGGTTACTCACCTTATGAATGTGATGACATAGATAAATGCATGATTGAGTTATTGATTATTTTGGGGAATATAAAAATATTTGCGTGCGATCCTAAAATGGACGAAATAAATAAGATACGATCGATTCGGCAAAACTTTAACCAATATATAGAAAAGTTGAGCGAATATGCTTATGAACGAAAGAAGATCCGATAATGACATGGGTATTATGTGAGCCTATCCCAAAACCTATTTTATTCTAAATCATCCTGAGTTTTCAGGATCAGTTTATTGATCAGATATTCAACTGACTGTTCCAAATACGAAATTTTGAGTTTCAGGATAGGCTCTGTGATATAACTTCAGTCAAAGAACAAAGAGAATTTTCATACATGGATGTTCCACACTTCTATTTTACAATTACTCTTGATGCCATTATACAATTATTACTGTAAATTTACATTTTTTCTGATACTGTTTTACTATTTTACTGTGAAATTTATAATTTCTCTTGATGGCGTTTTACTATTTACTGTGAAATTTACATTTTTACATTTTACAGTAAAAACATACATATTTTTGGCTCTTCGCTGTTTTGTGTGGGTTGATAATAATTGCTCAGTTAGAAAGTAGCTAGGTCAAAAAGAGAAACATCAAGCTTGAATATGATTTTCAACAACAAGTATTTCTAGATATTAGATATGTTACTTTAGCATTTAGGAGATGAATATAAGTTACCCATACAAAACAGCGAAGAGCCATATTTTTACTTTAGACCTGAAACTAATGCTTCCCATTTATTTACCCTTTCCAGAACATGAACATTAAGCGTAAACGGCTTATCACTTTTTGCGTTCTGCTTCATGTAATGCAGAACCCCCCTCGAAAACCCTAACTTTTTCCAATCGGAATATGAAATCGTGAGAATCTTTTGTCTAATTTCCCAAGAACCTACCCTCTGAACCCCAAATATAAACCTAAAAAAATTAAGAATAAAAAGCTGAGAAACTTTCAAATAACTACACTTACATATTATTTTTTTACAGTTGAGTTGGGTTTATAGCATAATTTCTGTTTTTAGGGGGGTGCACTTTTGATTGATGCTGATATTTCACATACAATCGCCAAGCTAGCCAAGCTAGCCATAGTTCTTGTTGTTTTGTATGGGGCTGCTCACAGGCTCAGGTTCAATTATACTACTCCAGCAATAATAATTATTGCTCTCTGTGGGGCAGGGGCTGTTATTGTGGATTTTGATGGAGACGGATTAAATACTCCCAATGAGATTCAGCATGATACCAGTATATTCGCATCTGATTCGGATTCGGATGGAATTTCTGATGGATATGAGGTCAATACACTCCATACTGATCCTGCAAACGGTGATACTGATTCCGATAAAATCTCGGACTTTGACGAGGTAAACAAGTATAAAACCAATCCGTTGAGTGAAAATTCTGATGGAGACTTGTACGGAGATTATCAGGAAATATTTGAGTTCTGTACAGACCCTAATTCCAGGACGGTATCAAAGCTAATTGTCAAAACTTCTCCTGTGAATGGCGATATATTCATAGACGGAGAATTTCAGGGTAATGGACAGATATCAATAGAGTTGAAGCCTGGTACATACAAAGTACAATACGGCAACGTAAACAATTATCACTCCCCTCAATCCCAGTTAGTGACCTTAAAATTTGGGCAACAAATGAATATTGTTGGGGATTATGAGTCCTACTCCCCTTCAAAACTGGAGATTTCAAGTGCAGTATCCGAGATGTCTGGTGTGAGTCCGGCAGTATACAGTTATTATGTAAATAACAAAAAGCAGTTTTTCCAGGTGACTATTGCTAACAACGGGGAGTCGTCTGCAGAAAATGTTATTCTGTCTACCCGCATTGAAGGCGGGGATTGGGTCTCAGAGTCCATCAATGAGATCTCTCCGAATAAAGTGTCGAAAATAGGAGTAACCCCAAAAATACCCGAAGAGGTATTTGAAAAGGCTGGCAAAGAATCAACGAAAAATCTGTATTTGAAACTCGAATACAGTTCATCAGGAACAAAACAGCCTGTTGTGGAAAGCACCGTTTCCCTCAAGGTATATGGTAAAAATGCGCTTCCATTAGCAGATACTTCCAGGTTGGCATCTGCAGATGCAAGTATCTCATTAAAATCGTTTTATTCTTATTACATCGATCCACACGACCCGAATGTGAGGTGTATTGCTGCAAATGCGACAATGGGTAACGATGACGATCTGGAAAAAGCCAAACTAATTTTTGATGCACTTGGTCGGTACGGAGTGTATTACGTCTCCGATCCCAATGACCCGCTGGGAACAGGTATAGATTATATCCAGACTCCGTCCGAAACTTTGTCCCTCAAAGGGGGAGATTGCGACGATCTGGCTGTACTTTATGCGTCTGCACTTGAGTCGGTAGGTGTGGATACGGCACTTATTCATATCCCTGGTCATGTATTTGTTGCATTTAAGGTGGATGGGAGCTGGAATTTAATTGAAACAACGATGATTAAAGCCCCGGAGATCACTAACGGCTATGAAACCTCATATTTCGATCAGGCGACATCCTCTGGATATGATACATATACAGAAAATGCAAATTCAGCACTGATCGTGATGACTGAGGAAGCCTGGGAACAGGGAATTACGTCGTGAAGGTCTCCAAAAGTAAGATTATTGTGAGGAAGTAGCAATGAAGTCTCGTGAGGAAGTAGCAATGAAGTCCTCAAGGAAGTCATGAGGAGGTCATATGAGGGTATGCTGGCATGAGTATCAAACACTATATCAGGATTATGTAGGAGAGCTATCGTTCTGAAAATCTTTCCCTCAAAATATTTGGTTGGCAAAATGTTTTTTGGTCACTCTTACATGTTTTCATTCTAAAACTCCAATCTCACACACAAATTTGTTTTCTGGATGCCATGTACTGCAAGATTGTCTACTAAAGGTTTAAAGTAATGAGTTTCCCTCTTCAGGGGTTTTGAACAACCTCAATTAACAGCCTCAAGAAAGTTTAATTAAAAATTTGGGTTAAGTGAAATCGTATCACTTAGTTAATTTTTAATATCTGTTTATCTTATGTTATATTGTGTGATATCTGTCTCATTATGAAATGACATTTGACTTAATATGCTATCCACAATGTTCCGGCAAATTTAGTAGGCAAATTCTATAGCATCTTTCATAATTCTACAACATCTTCTATATAATATATTTAAAGTGCTAAAATTATGGCCCCTAAAATTGAAATGTTTGTTGAGAGATTTAGCTCTGTGAAATTTCTCTTAAGGACCAGTATAGTTCATTCAACAAGTAAAAAATTTTCCAACCTGATTGTGAATGAAACTGAATTCAAAACTAAAAAGACCATTCTTTCCAGCACGCCTTATTTTATAAAAGTAGAATCCACTCCAAATTGTTTCCTTAAATGTCCAAAATGTTGTCATGGTAGAGAAGAATTAAAAAACGAAGACAATGAAAAAATGATTCTAACGCTTGATAATTTCAAGAAAATTATAGATCCATTTGCTGACAACATTTTCGGCGTAAATCTTAGCCATCGTGGGGAGCCACTGCTTAATCCATATTTGTTCCAGATAATTGCTTATTGTCATGAAAGAAATATTGGAACAATATTCCCTACTTCTTTCTCTATGAAACTTTCTCAGAAACAGCTTGAGCAAATAGTTACTTGCGGATTGGATCACCTTATTGTCTCTATAGATGGTATCACACAGGATGTTTATGAAAAATACAGGCGGGGAGGAGATTTAAATCTCGTTTTGAAAAATGCCTCTGCTTTAATAAATATAAAAAATAAGTTAACTTCTAAAAGTCCTTTCATTGAATTTAAATTTATTCTATTTGACCACAATTCTCATCAATTAAAGGATGCTGAGAAACTGTCCATTAATATGGGTTTTGATAAATTTACTGTAGTACTGGATAACTCGTCTCCCGATCTAGCTAAAATTCAAAGTCAAATTAAAGCTAAAAAGTCGGCTAAAAAGAAACCGTGTTATTGGCCGTGGAATAGCATGGTAGTATACTGGGATGGAACGGTTTCTCCGTGCTGCGGGGGACATTACAAAATGGGGAATGCATTTGAAACTCCAATTGACTCAATCTGGAACAACGAAAGATATCAAGAATTGCGTTCTTCTTTCACTGAACAAAAATCTGACGAATGGAAAATTTGTTGGCAAGACTGCTGGCCTCACTAAAGCAATCGTATTGGAGGCATTCTCGGGAAATCAATCCGTTCTAAATTTTTCTATTCTAAATTTTTCTGTGAATGACACTTGATTTTGTCCGAATTATAGTGAAACTCAGGGAGATTCATATCTAAAGCGCGGATTCAAGCTCAGTTTGCAAAAGTATTTATAAGTTTGAATCCACGCGAGGTCAAAGCTCAAATTCACTTTTCCACAGTTTCCATTTCGGATTTTAAGTCCTTCCCCAATTCTACTTTTGCAAAGCTATAGCTTGTGGGAAGTTCCATGAAAAAAGCTGGTGTTGCATCGAGAGCAGCAGTTCCGTTCTCAAGCTCGAACTCAAGGACATGCCCACCTGCACTTCTGTTTTCAGTAATGAAATGAAGATGATATCCTGGAACATTGATTCCGGTCACGTAGTCCGGTGTTCGGAAACCCACCAGTGTACCGCTTACATTTTCAAATTCGAAAACAGTCTGATTTGCGACAACATCCGCAAGTTTACGATACGGTGGTTCCTGCTTTGGCACGCTTCGTGCCTTCAGGTACGAAAAGTTTCCATCAATCTTAACAGCATAAAAGAAGTTTTCCGAAGGCAGGTTCAGATCCAGATATTGCTCAAGTTCTGTCAGGTTCATTGGCTTTTCAAGCCTAAAGGTTTCGTCGGTTTCAAAATAGGTAACCGTGGCAAATGGAGTGGTCATATTTTCAGATACGGGATATGCAACCCCATCACTTTTTACCTGGTAATAATTCCCATCAAGAGCCAGCATTTCTCCATCAAGACCATCAAGTGTTCCAATTCCGAAATCTCCATGAGTTTTAAGTGCTCCAATAGAAAAGTCTCCTTCATAAACGCCCTGGAGCAAAGCATCGATTGTAGAGACCTGGTAAAGAACATCATAACCAAGAAAAGGAGCCGAAGTGAGATTCTCGCTGCTGTTGATTTTTCTGGATAGTTCACTGGAGTTTACGCTTCCATGGGAATACCCGCTGCTGCCTTCTCCAGATAACTTACTGGAACTTTCCATGCAGCCGGAGGTAGGAATAAATATTAAAATTGCTAAAATGATTAGCCAACTTTTTATTAGCCAACTTTTTATTTTCATTTATCTCCCCTTTGATTTTTTTATGATAGTTTGTACCCGCTACTTGATAAAGATGTTTCTTAACAGATCACAATAGGTCGCCTCTGAAGTGGCAAACATTTAGAGGTCCGAAAGAAAATTCTGTTCTGGCACCGTTTGGCAGTTACTTATGAAATAGCTGTATTAAAAAAGGCTGGAAAATAAAAGCCGGATAAATGAAGATTTTTTCCTGGCCTGTGTAGTTATGATCTACTGATTCCAAAAGTTGTATGTAAGGAACCTGTCCGGGAAGAGGTAGTTTTCTCAGGCTCAATTGGTGGATACCTGGTGATTGGTGGATGCTTGGTGTTTGGTGGATACTCAATGAAAGAAGCCGCACAAAATTATGACGGAACTCATGCTATTGAGTCCGATACTGTGCCTGACTTATGGTTTTACAAAAAAATCAGCACAATAAAATCACACTATTTTTGTTGTTATTAAGGGATAAATCACGGCTTTTACTTCTGTATTTTTTGGTGTTTGATTACCTCTAATCGGAGGATTATCGGAATGCAATGACTATAATTTCTAATTATAGTTTCCTTAATAGTATTATTTAATTAAAATTATATATAGTCTCTGAATAAAAGGGGGTATTTAAATAACAGTATATTCGGTCCAAATAATTGCTAAGACCCTTAAAGAGTTGAGAGGGCTGGAGAAATTTGATCTTGATTTAAAATATCGTGCTGCACAACAGTTGGCGACTGATCGCTTAATGGTTCCTGGTATCTTAACGGATGAGCAGATTCAGCAGGTTGAAGAGGCAGGTTACACTTTGGAAGCCGTTTCCGACCTATCACAAGTTGCTGTGGAACGAGCACAGGAGGTTTCACGGGTCAATCGCTTTGCTGAAGCGCGTGGTCTCTCAGCATTCGAAGAGCGTGCGGTAATGGGGTATATGACTGCAGAAGAGGTTGAGTCTGCACTTATCAATCTCCAGATCCTGCATCCCGATCTCGTGACCCTGATCGAACTTCCACACCATACCTGGGAAAATCGGATATCTCATGCTGTTCGTGTACATGCCGGGAAGAATGAAAACCGGATCGGTGTATTATTCACCGGTAGTATGCACGCAAGGGAGTGGGGAGGTTCGGATATCTGCATGTCTTTCCTCGTCAACTTCATCAATGCCTACCGTGCCAACAAAGGGGTGACCTTTGGTGGAAAGAGTTTCACTGCAGCTCAGATCTGCACAATTCTTGAAAACATCGATCTCTTTGTATTCCCTGATGTAAACCCGGATGGTAAGAACTACAGCCAGACTAACGATCCAATTTCTAATGAGCAGGGATTCTGGTGGCGCAAAAACCGCAACCCAAATATCTCTGTAGATCCTTCAAATCCGGGCGTGGACTTAAATCGGAATTTTGATTTTCTGTGGGATAGCGGGATTGGAACATCTTCCACACCATCCAGTCCCATATATAAAGGAGAAAGTCCGTTTTCCGAGCCAGAGACTCGCAATGTTCGCCATTTGTTCGATACCTATCAGAACATCGGTTACTTCGTGGATATACACAGCTACAGCGAACTTATACTGTATAGCTGGGGAGATGACGAGAACCAGACGACAGATCCTGAGCAGAACTTCATGAATCCTGTATATGATGGGAAGCGTGGGACTCTGGATGACACACTTTATAAAGAGTTCATCTCCCCACTGGATCAGGACAAACTTGTAAGCCTTGCTAACAGTATGAACGAATCACTGGCCACTGTCCATGGAAATCACTACAAAGTTCAACAGGCTGTGGGGCTTTATCCGACATCAGCGACATCAGATGATTATGCATTTAGCCGCCATATAGTAAATAACTTGAACAATAAGGTATATGGTTACACAATCGAGTTTGGGGAAATGTTTGTTCAGCCTTTTAGCGAGATGAGAAACATCATCAAAGATGTCTGCGCTGCAATGGGTGAACTTTGCTGGGTCATAAGCAGTGACGTTGAAATGCAAAAGAAGACAGTTGAAAAGGGTGCTATGATAGGGGCACGATAACAAATCGTAAAATAACATATATCCATAAAAATCGACTTTATAGAAGCTCGTAATCTGAAGAGTGTCTATGCCTCGCTAATTGACCCTTAATCAATGTTTCTAAACTACTCTGGAAGATAAGTCTTTTTTCTCCCTTTCTGTATTTAAGCAAGGGAGAATAAATTTTCACTCGAAGCTAGTAGATAAACAGATGATAACTAAGATCGTAATACCACATCTAAGATCGTAATACCACATCTAAGATTGTAATACCACATCTTTCTCTGTATAGGATAGGTATGAAGCTTAAGGTGATCATAAGACAGGCATGAATATTGCTTATAGGCAGTAATATCGTCCTCGAGATAAGCATCGTTGAGTGGAGGACTGAGTCTTATGGGTAATTATATTGTGAGAATTCGTACCAGCACATGGGATCTGCTCCGTGATCTTCAACGATTGCACGATCTTGACGTCTTTGGCAAAACTGCAAAGAAGCTTGATGAGCATTTATTTGAGATCGAGGGGCTATTATCTGAAGAGCAGATTGAAAATCTTTCCAGGAAAGAATACCAGATAGAGGTTATTGCTGATGCTGAAGAGATAGCCAAAGAGCGCTTGAAGGATGTGCAGCGGGATAAATGATTAACCGCTGGAAATTTCATGATGGTCAAGCTAATTTCATGGTGGTCAAGCTATTTATGATCGCAAGACCAACTTTGATAAACCCAAATGTGAACTACCACTCAGCTAAAGACTGAGTGGTAGTTCACGATGAAAGCTTATGATAAAAGCAGGCGGTTCTTTTTTCTATATGGAAAAACGCTGTATTGTCAGTGCTGTTATTTTACTCAAAGAGTTGCCTTACATGGTCACGGTTTCTCACCTATTTAAGGGGGAAGGAAACTCTCTGATAGTTGATGGAATGAGACTTACTGTTACGAGGATTTTAGAAAATTATGATTTAGCCCTGGTAAAGCTTCCTCCCGAATGTATTGTTAAAATTACCGATCTTGGCAGTGCAGCTGAACTGGAGGAAGCTTTTCTTGTCAATGACATCCATGTTATCCGGTGCAGGATAATTAATGCCGGAACTTCACTGCTCTACCTGGGTTTTCGATGCCTTGATATGCCTGAACCTGAGGATAGCGGTTCCCCTATCCTTCAGGCAGGGAAGGTAATTGGGATCATATCTTCGGTGATGCTGGACAATTGCATGGGAATTGCAATCTCTTCCAGTGTTCTCCACAGCCTGGAAAGATAAGCAGGATTAAGAAGAATGACTGGGATTAAGAAAAAATGGCTCTTCGCCATTCCCTATGGATAAGATGATTTTCAATTCAAGACCGCATTGGTTTTTATGAGGACATTACGAGGATAGCCACACAAAACAACGAAGAGCCGAAAAAATAGATCTTAAACAAACAGGATTCTTTTAGCGAAATATCTTTTTTTAGAGAGGTAATTCTAAAAACGCGGCTCTTAAAGAAACCTCTCTTTTAGGAAACAAAGCCGTTTAAAAGTCCCCGAGTATCTGCAATATGATTCTTCTTACTTTTTCAATCCTGTCAAAGTTAATGTACACAATCTGTTGCCAGGTTCCAAGAGTAAGGTCTTTTTCAACAAAAGGCACTGTAAGGCTCGGGCCGATAAGCATAGCTCTTAAATGCGAGCCTCCGTTATAATCTCCCCAGGTTTTGTGATGATGATAGTCCCTGTCAAGAGGAATTAGCTGATCAAGCGTTTCAGAGACATCTTTTGAGAGATTAAGCTCAAATTCCATCGTAGTTATTGCTCCGGTTGACCCAATACAAAAGATCGTAACCGTTCCGTTTCTTATTTTTGATTTTCTTACTTCTTCAGAGATTATTTCGGTAATATCAACAATTCCGCAGTCCTCTTTTCCAGTTACTGAGATTTCCCTTGTTTCCACAGGCATGAAAGGATCATTGGGGAGTCGTATTGATAAATTTTTCTAAGTATCTGAGAAATCTCCTTTTAGTCTTGCTACTGCTGCACTGCTTCTAAAGAGTAGAATCGATGCAAAAATCAGGGAAGAGTATGGAGATATCCATTTTCGGATTCTATAATGCCAATTGCCTTAACTTTCACTCTTGAAAGTAATTTGGCGGCCCTGTTTGGTTTCACTGCTCGAGCTGGTTTCACTGTCATGGTTGGTCTCATTATCCTTTGCCTCATTATCCTTGCTGGTTTCATTATTCTGGCTGGTTTCGAGAGCCTGACTGGTTTCGAGAGCCTGACTGGTTTCGAGAGCCTGGCTTGTTTCAAGAGCCTGGCTTGTTCCACGTCCCTCGTGGGCTCCAAGGTCCAGTTGACCATCGGGGTAGCCTTCATCATAGCCGTGTATGTAACCTTCATTATAGCTACTATTATCACCTAAGCCACCTTTGACATCATAATATTTGCCATTGAAAGCATTCTGATAGCTGTCTCGGTAGCCGTCTTCGTAGCCATGCTGGTAGTCAGGAGATCTCATGCCCGACATTATTACTCCTAATATCAAAGTTAGTATGACAAAGACTGCCAGTAAAACTCCACCTACTTTAATCCAGTTTTTATTATTCGATTCGTTTATCAATCAACTTTCCCTCGGCAGATTATTAGTAATAGAGATTCACATTTATTTTTCTAAATAATATTAAGTAGTTAAATTAAGTAGTTAAATAATATTAAGTAGTTAAATTAAGTAGTTAAATAATATTAAGATTATGTCAATTACGGGCAAAATCTTTTAGATCATATACAGAAAATTTACATGTCGTTTAAAGGTCTGATAAAGAACTAGTGTCTAAAAAATTTATTTCTGAGTCCTTATACTTATGAAAGGGACTACGGATGATGTGTTGTCTAAATATTAATGTTCAGTAATTAAATTGCTATGACACTAGTTTGTTTTGTTTTACTTCTTAACGTGTATATTTCTTTTGATTTAATTCTCTCAATCAGCTTATTTACACCTGGTTTAAATTTAATTTTTTGATAAAAGTTTTAACACAAAATCATACTGGTAATTTTGATCTGAAACTCCAAGCCATCAGATAAAGTTCTCAGTGACAGCTATATGCTTCTAATACTGGAGGCAAGTCCCGACTAGTATTAAATTATATAGGTAGTAATTATTTTCAACACATTATAATCTGTCAAATACTTTTAATCCTGAATAGTGTGCAGGAATATATTCAGAATAATATCCTCCAAAAGCTTCAAATTCTGGAATTAACTCATGAAATAGCTTAATTAATTCTAATTAAATTACCCTGTATATGAATTTTTATTTTTTTGTTGAATAGTTATGACAAAAGTACCTAGCAAGTACCTTAAAGAATAATATCTACCCTACATTTTGTGTCCTTAATCCCTAATTTGACAGAAGCATACTTTTTATAATGTATAAATAGGCTTCATGCTTCTGTTTTCGTTTTACAATTTAAATTTATCCCTTATGTTTATTGATTTTTGACATATTTCATTTTACCACAAGATAATGTGTCAATACAATGTGTTTTTTGTAAGAATATACTGTAGTAATTAACAGTATCTGTCAAATTAAGGCTTAATTCTAAAAATATAGGTCATGCGAATGTAAAGGGTAAATAAAATATCTTTGTTTTCGGGCGAAAAGATATTATGTCAGTACAGCAGGACTCAAGGCGGGAAATATGAACTATAGTACTGTCATTTTTGATTTTGATTATACATTAGCCGATGCAACGAGTGGTATTGTGTCAAGTTTCAACTACGCCTTCAGCAAACTGGACATTCCCTGCTTTGACCGTGAAAGTATAAAAAGAACTGTCGGATTACCACTCGACAGAGCATTTATTCAGCTAACAAACAACAAAAACAAAGTTTTGATAGATCGTTTTCTAAGCTTGTTTCGGGAAAAGGCTAACGAGGTAATGTCCAGAGAGACAATGCTGTATGCTGACACAGTAAATACATTAGAGCGATTAAAACAGAATGGACTCAATACAGGTATCGTAACCACAAAATATCATTTTAGAATAGTTGAGACTTTAAACCTGCACGGAGTCCTGGATTTAATAGATATTATTGTTGGAGGAGAGGATGTTAAAGTCCCCAAGCCGTCTCCAGAAGGATTACTGCTTGCAATTGACAGCCTTAACGAACAACTTGATAATGTACTGTATATTGGAGATAGTCTGATTGATGCTAAAACGGCCCTGGCAGCAAATGTTGATTTTGCGGCCGTGACCACAGGAACGACAACGGAAACTGAGTTTTTACAATATCCGTATGTAAAGATAGTGAAAAGTTTATCCGAACTTTTTAACGAGTAAAGACTATTTCTTTTATTTCAGTCGAATACCCCGCTAGCTTGCAGGCTGTCCGACAATTACCACTGGTAATAACAGAATTCCTTCTTTTTCGATTTAAAGGTCCTAAACGCCCTCTTTTTGTTGTCTTTTTATTACTATCTGTAATTGTCGGACAGCCTCCTTGCAGCGGGGTGCGCCAGCGCAACTTTGATTTTTTGATTCTCAGCGTGTACTTAAAATAACTTAAAAAAAGCGTAAAATCTCCCGGAAAGACTGAAGCTGACCAGGAGTATAGGTGCCATATCTATTGATTTTACCATGAGCGACCCGGTAGCCCATGAAACATTAAGGTCTCAGCATTCAGCTGTAGATACACTGCTGCCAGGAAAAGAAAAAATGCAGGGGACTGTATCCGGCGTACAAAATCTAGCTGAGAGAGTAGTAGTGCTTCGGTGCTTCTATTGAGGTCACCAAGAATAGCCCTGTAACCGTAATTGAAACGATAGGGGCCATGAACAGACAATTGTGCAATTCCTTTTGCTAGGCGAGGAGAAAATGAAAGACGTGATGTCCGTATAGATGCGATCGGCTATCAGGCCAGAGATAGGGCTGGTTCGTCAAAAGAAAACTCTACACAGGTATAAATGACCTTGTAAGGTTAGTAAACCCTACAGGCATCTTGGGATTATAGGAGTTTTCACCGCAAACTACTCAGGCGGCACCAATGAACATGCGAAAAAAGGCGAGTATATTCTTTCTTGTGGGTAACTATATAAAAAAGCTTGACCGTTAGAACAGGCCAGACCTCCGTGAAGAAGATCATTTTAATGGTTGGGGATATGATAATTGCAGGAGTGGCAAAGCCAGGCCTTATAGTAAGTTATAGGATTTCCATTGAGGACGCACCAGCCGCCTACAGGGAGTTTTCTCAGCATGCAGACTGCCATATGAAGATAATAATTAAATTTAAATATTAAAAAATTTAAATTTGAATATTGAGAACTATGAACAGTGAAGCTTTTAAAACCTATATTTCATTTTCCGGGCTAATAAAGCAAAATATCTCTCTTTATGGCTCAGAATGTTCTTGAAGGATCAAAGCTTATGGATAAATTTAAATTTTACAGTAAGGGCCCTACATTTTTTATCTGTTCTCATAAATAATAAATATAATGGATTTTATTTGTATTAATTATATGAGTCAATCTGATAATGAATTTTAAATAACGCTTATCTTTATGCTAATGAATCAATCTGAAACAAAGTGTTTGAGACGAACCGAGCAAAATAAATATATTATTGAAGTTACAACTTATTGAGTATATTATGTCAGTTGAAAACCAAAATGAGACTGTTTGCCCAAATCCTGAATGCAAATATTATCTCAGGATAGAAGGGAAAGCTATTATAAAGCGAGGAAAGTATAAAACCGGACACCAGCGGTACTACTGTAAACATTGCGGAAAGTTTTTTATGGATACAAAAGGTACCGCTGTTTACCGCAAGCATCTATCCGCAGATGAGATAAGACTGATATATCGGCTATTCCTTGAAAAAAACGGAATACGAAGTATTGAACGAATAACAGGACATCATAGGGATACAATAAGCCATTTGATAAAAGACACGGTAAAGAACCAGAAAACGGAAGAATACCTTATCAATCAAATCGGGCTTACAGCCGGTGAATGTGAAAAATTATGGGGACTTCTGGAAAAAAAGAGAGAATCTTCCCGAACGAAATCCTGAATCAACAGGCACATGCTTATTTTCCTGAATATGGGTGGGCCGATGCGTAGTATCCAAAGTTATAATAGCCTTGCAAAAAAATATCCTTGAGAATAAAGAAATCTAAAATACTATGTGATAAAAAATACTATACATAAGGCTAATTTTATAATTTATACATAAGGCTAATTTTATAATTTAGAATAAATAATGAGAAATGATTATTTTAGATGAAGATATCATCTGAATACGTCATCTGAAAATTTAATCTGAAAACATCATCTGAATACGCCATCTGGAGACATTTATCTAATTATAATAAGCGAGTTTGTACTTAAGGAAATCCTTTTTAAACTCTCATACTTATCGAAAATATTTAAAGTTTTCCGTGTACAGTTCCTGGCTCTATTTTTTCTGATTTTAAATTCAAAGTTTTTGAGAAACAAATTCAGTGCTGATTTGTAAGCCGCATTGTAATCTTCATAAATATTTGCAAGTTCCATAAGTATTTTATAGGAGTCCATATAATGAGATTATACACATTATAAAAAATGTTTATCATCTTGATCTATTAAAAAGTATAGATTTACGAAGCAAGAGTCTTATACTGCTAGTGTCATGGCAATTTAATTATTGAGCATAATCTTTAGTAGCTTCTTGTCAGCGCACAATGATTATGAGCATTAAATGACCAATAACTAAATTTTCTTGACACTAGTTTGCAGGAGATTGGAGACCCTGAGTGCGTCGGTTATAAATGTATAATTCCTCACCAGAAGAAAGGAGCCAGAAACATGAGTAAAAGTACAGCATTGAAGGCAGCATCCCAGTTTTTTAGTTTATTGCTTTGCCTGATATTGTTACCGGCTGCGTTTGCTCAGCCAGAAGAACTTAATGGAACAGCTACCTACGAAAACGGAACTTACGAAAGTAATATAGTTCCTGGACTGGAAGAAATTTATGGGAATTACACCGTACACGATATAAATCCAGCCTACTATTCGGTATATCTCATGCCGGGAGAGAATGAAACCTTCAATGTCAGTTTCAGGAACGAAGGGAACGAAACCCTCGACATAGTCCCGAAAGTTGTAGCTTCATCTAACGATTACTATGATGTTGTAAACGAAAGCTGGATTACGATTTCACCTGAAAACGTAACGGTAAGTCCTGGAGTCAAGCAGAACTTTACCATTGAGGTAAGTGTTCCCGAGGATACGGAAAGTGGAGAGTATGAGGCCCAGATAGCCTTCACAAACGATACTTATCCAGAAGAATATGATACTCCTGTATATATTCAGGAACCTGTTGAAGGATATAATGATTCTCTATCTACTGAAGGGTATAGTGATTCTCTATCTACTGAAGGGTATAGTGATTCTCTATCTGCTGAAGAATATAGCGATCCTATGTATGTCAATGCAATGCACCTTTGGGTCTCAGTACCTGTCCGTCCGAAGCTTGAGCTTCAGACAAGTTATGTTTCTGATACTGTTGAGCCTGGAAAGGAGTATGTATATGCTATAAAAATTAAAAATGTTGCGGGCAAAGATGTTACTATCGATCCGAAGGTAATGAAATACGAGGTATATGACTACTCATTTGACGAACCAGCTTTTAGTGACGATACAATAGAGATCTCTGCACCTTCAACCATAAAAGCCGGTGAAATTGCTAATATGACCATCAGGGTACCAGTCCCGGAGAATGCTAGCGGAAGTTATAATGCTTACATCGAAATGAACGCTGATGGGAAAGAGAATGACGGATCCGTTCCGCAAATAAGCCTGAGCTTTACGGTTGATAAACAGCCTACAACCCCTTACGTAAAAACCTTTAATACCACAACTGCCGACTCGATAACGATTGAAGTTTCGGCTGAGACTTCTGTTCAGGATGGGTCTGTGCGTATCTCCCCTGAAAAGGAAGAGCCACGTTTTGAAATAAACCTGAAATGCAATTCCAGCCCTGTTAATCTAACCCTTGTAAAAGCCGCGGAGAGTGGTACCGTATATTCTCAAGGATACATCTTCCCAGTGTGGGCGACGGAAAATAGTTCAAGCTATCAGAGTGACAGCAGGAAATATACCGAAACGTATAGAGCAGCTGGGGCAATTGGAACCTGGGAACTTACAATTCTCCCGAAAAACACAAACAGTTTCGACTACTTAATAACTGTCGGGGAGTCCAAATAAAAATCCAAACAAAGAACGGAAAATGAGGTTTGAAAATGGAAAAAATTAAGAGAAGCTGACAGGACTGATTTTCAATTATTAAAGGTTCTGTTTCTACTCTTTAATTTTTCACTTTTCCTGTTTTTACAATTATAATTCTACTTGCTTTTGATTAGAATTCTATTTTCTTTTGTGTTAGAATTCTACATGCTTTTTCCGCTTTTTCTTTTACTTTCTGAATACCCATATGAAAAATATAATTTTTCATAAAGATATGAGGTATGGGGTTTTTCATAAAAAATATGAAATATGCGGTTATATAATTAGACAAAGAGAAATTTACAACAGGTAGAAACTTATTTCATAAAGCATAATATAAAGCCGAAGGGGGGCTTAGCTTGAAATTTGAACGCATTAAATCTGAAGGTCTGGCTCATCTTTCCTATTTCATTGGTTCGGAAAATGAAGCCATAGTTATCGACCCTCGAAGAGACTGTCAGGTCTATGCCGAACTTGCCAGAAGAGAGGGTATGAACATAAAATATATTTTTGAAACCCACAGAAATGAAGACTACGTGATAGGTTCCCTGGAATTGAAGAAGCTTACAGACGCAGAGATTTATCATGGTCATGGAGTGGATTTCAAATATGGGAACTACTTGAACGAAGGCCAGGAGTTCGATTTCGGCTCAATGAAATTGACGGCTTTACATACTCCGGGCCATACCGACGAGAGTATGTCCTACGTCCTGACAGACCTTGGTACAGGAAAAGAGCCAGTAATGGTTTTTACAGGAGATGCCCTGTTTGTAGGCGATACCGGAAGAATCGATCTCTATGGTTCAGAGGAAGCTCCAGGGCTGGCAGCAAATCTCTATGACAGTATATTTAACAAAATCCTTCCTCTGGGAGATGGAGTAATACTATGTCCTGCGCATGGCGCAGGCTCGGTTTGTGGGGGAGCTATTGCCAAACGGGACTACAGTACGCTTGGACTTGAGCGTGTACAGAATCCTGCTCTGCAGAAGACAAACCGGGAAGAGTTTATCAAGTTCAAACTTGAAGAGAAGCTTGATTTTCCTCCTTACTTCAAGAAAATGGAGCAGTACAACCTGCAAGGACCTCCTCTGCTGCAGGGCCTGCCAGCTCCGAAGCCGCTTTCACCCGCGGAGTTCAGGAAGGAAATGAAAAAAAGGGCAGTGGTCGTTGATACGCGCATGCCTCACTCTTTTGGAGGAGCGCATATAAGAAACTCCTACAGCATCTGGCTCGGAGGAGTACCTTCATTTGCGGGCTGGGTTCTTCCTTATAATAAACCTATACTCCTCGTGCTGGAGGAAAAAGAGCAGCTTGAAACTGCTGTAAGGTATCTGATCCGTCTGGGTTATGACAATATAACGGGTTTTTTGAACGGCGGAATTTCAGCCTGGTATATGAAAGCCTTACCCGTAAACGAAGTTAGTTTTATTTCGGTTTATGATCTGAAGAATAAGCTGGAGAAACACGAGGAGATGACATTACTGGATGTGAGGAAGGAAAAAGAATGGAATGAGGGGCATATTCAGGGAGCTAAAAATATATACGTTGGGGAGCTTGAGGAAAAGCTGGATAAGGTCCCGAAGGACTCTCAGGTAATTGTTTATTGTGACAGTTCCAGGCGTTCCAGTATAGCAGCTTCGATTTTGAAAAAGCATGGCTATAATAATGTATATAATGTGCTTGGCAGCATGACTGCATGGAAAAATGCCGGATACAACACAGTAAAATAAACTTTTTTATAAATTCACTTTTATAAACTTATTTTTTCTTTAAGCTGTGTACTCAGAAAAGGAATTTAGAAATCTTTATATTCTCTCTCTTTTTTTAACATACCATGGTTTTACATGTTCCGCGCATTCTTCTTCCAAAAGATAATTGGGAAAAGTGGGCAGTGATTGCCTGTGATCAGCACACTCAGGATCCGGAATACTGGAAAAGAGTTGAAGAATTTATTGGAGATGCCCCCTCTACTTTAAATTTAATTTATCCGGAAATATATCTTCCGCTAGATGAAAACAGAGTAAATAAGATTCATAAAACCCTAAGTGACTACAAAAAGCTTCTCGTTGACCAAGGCCCCTGTTTTATTCTCGTAAGGCGTTTGGTCTCAGGTAAGGAAAGAACCGGGCTTGTTGTTGCAATAGACCTGGAAGAATACCAGTTCAACGGATCCGACTCATTTATCAAACCAACGGAAGGCACTATTAAAGAAAGGCTTCCAGCAAGAGTTAGGATAAGGGAAAACGCAGAACTGGAACTCTCGCACATCTTAGTGTTATATGACGATTCTCATTTCTCGGTTATTCCCAGAAACCCTGATGATTTTGTTTGTGAAGAGGATAAGGTTTATGATTTTAACCTGATGGAAAACGGTGGCCACATCACGGGTTACAGGATCAGTAATGAAAAGATAATTAAAGAAATTTCGGATAAAATCCGGAACCTGGGAACCCTTCTTGTTGGCGATGGAAACCACAGCCTTGCTGCTGCAAAGAGCTTCTGGGAACAAATTAAAGGGACCGTACAGGCCGATCATCCTGCAAGATATGTAATGGTTGAGCTTGTAAATGTTCACGACCCCGGACTTTCCTTTGAACCTATTCACAGGGTTGTAAGCGGAATTGAGCCTGAAGAGCTGCTCAAAAAATTTGATGCAAGGATCGAAGAAATCAGTTCTTCCACCTCAAATGCCGCTTTTCCGGTTGCAGGACATTCAATAGGGTTTGTTACAAAAGACAGGTCTGGTGTGCTGGTTTTTGATAATCCCGTGTATGACCTTGAGGTCGAAACCCTTGACGAGATCATTGATAATTATTCAATCGAATATGAGCATGATCCTGAAGTTGTGAAAAAACTTGGACAAAAACAGGGTAATATCGGTTTCTTCCTTCCTCCATTGAAAAAGAGCGATTTCTTTTCTCTTATTAAAAAGAAAGGGGTTCTTCCGAGAAAATCTTTTTCTCTTGGAAAAGAGAACGAGAAGAGATATTATATCGAAGCCAGAAAGATTGTTCCATAAGGCTTCCTGTCCTGTAGTCTCTTTCAGTTTTCTTTTTTCATCCTTCTTCTTTATCTTTTTTTTCTCTATTCTTCCTTTCTATCCTTATTTCTCTATTCTTCTTTATCTTTTTTTTCTCTATTCTTCCTTTCTATCCTTATTTCTCTATTCTTCCTTTCTATCCTCATTTCTCTATCTTTCTTATCTCTATCCTCATTTCTCTATCTTTTCTTCTTTATTTATTTAAGCTCGGTTTTTACATTTTCAGTGAGAAACAAATTCTTAATATTTATAAAGTTCTTTGTTTGTATATTTGTCCTGTTGCATCTGTCTAATCAGTTAGAGTTGTAAAAATACAGAACTCTCTGCCATTTCATTTCGATAGGCAGGAAAGACTTAGAATACTATTTGTATCTTAAAAAAAACTATTTCAATTAAAAAAAAGATGTCCGTTTATGAGAAAGTCACTTACTTTGACAGTCAAATTATAAATACCTTTAATCTAATAATTGCTTTAATATAATAATTGCTTTATTGGATAAATAATCACTGGGGGAGTGAAATACGCCGGGTTTGATAGGACTTGCTGTGGTCTTTCTAATATTGGCATTGATTGCATATATACTGGGCGCAAGGGGAGTCGCCGGTTTATCAATGGATATTGCAAAGTGGCTCGTTATAATCTTTATCATACTTGCAATCATCTCGTACCTGTTATGACGGTAGCCTTAACGAGGTTAGCACTGGTTCAGGATAGCTTATAGACTCGAGGTGATAGAGAGTAATATAGGTGATAGAGAGTAATTAGTATCAACAGACCAAAGCTTTACTTTTCCTCATACTTTGTCTGTTATTCCTCAGGCACATTAAAAATCAGTTTGCTTATTTTTCTTCTCAGTTAAGATGATTTCACATTAGTTAATTCACTTTCCGATATTTTATATTTTTTAGATTTTTTGCACCAGTGTCATGGCAACTTAATTATGATATGTTAATACATAGACAACACTTCATCCATAGTCCTTTTCTTAATTATAATGATTCATAACTAAATTTCCATAGCGCTAGCTTATATCAAGTTTCTTTGATTAATTTAACCTGGTTTGTATGCTGTTAATTTAACTTGAATAAATTAACGATTATTTGGTAAACTATAAGCTAAAATGAACATTAATATCATAGTTCAATTATAATTTGTACCAATATACTTATATTGCTTTATATTAATTCCCGGTTAATTCATCGAAGTATCACCCATACTTTGAATGTACTGGGGAATCAAATTGAACAGGTTAACTATTTTATTGGCAGTCTTTCTCCTCTTAACATTAGGCTCGGGTATCGGAGCTGCGGCTGAGGTTTACGTCCAGCCTGGAGATTCGATACAAACCGCATTGGATAATGCAGTCTCAGGTGATGTAATTATCTTAAAACCCGGAATCTATACTGAAAATATCATAGTAGCTAAAGATGATCTTACAATCCAGTCAGAATCCGGAAATCCTGATGACACGATAATTACGGCTAAAAGCTCAGACAATCATGTAATCTCCTTGAAGGCTGATAACGTGAAAATTAGTGAACTTGGGATTAAAGGAACAAAAAACGGCTATACCGGAATCTATCTCTCAGGATGTAATAACTGCAACATTGAGAATAATAAAATCCTGAACAACGGCTATGGAATTTATCTTTTGAACTCAAAAGGCAATAAGCTCTCAAATAACGTGGTTGCGAATAACGGAGAATATGGAATCATATTATCGTCCTCGACCAATAATACCCTATCCGGAAATACAGCTTCGGATAATAAAGACACTGGCATCCATATCAGCACTTCCGACGGTAACACGCTTACAAGCAATAACGTATCCTCAAACGACGTTTACGGCCTTTTTGTTTGTCCAGAGAGTGATGACAATCTGATTTATAATAACTATTTCAACAACACCGTCAATGCAGAGGTTCAAAATGGAGTCGGAAATGCCTACAACACAGAAAAGACCGAAGGTGAGAATATTGTAGGCGGTCCCTACCTTGGAGGTAATTTCTGGGCAGAACCTGAAGGTACAGGTTTTTCGGATACAGCAGTAGATGCGGATGGAGATGGAATTGCGGACTCCGAATACAGGCTCTCGCAAAGCACCTACTCTGATAAGTTACCTCTTATTTCATCATCCAAGTCACAGCAGCTCGGACCTCCGGTAGCAAACTTCGAAATGAACAATAGCAATGGCTCTGCTCCTCTTGCAGTCCAGTTTACCGACCTGTCCGAAAATGCAGACTCGTGGAGCTGGGACTTTGAGAGTGACGGAAATATCGACTCTACTGAGGAAAATCCGGTTCACGTGTTTACGACAATGGGAGCTTACACTGTTACCCTCAGTGCTACAAATAAAAATGGAACAGATTCAAAAACTTCAGCAGTAATTGTTACCCATCCTGTTATGGTTACTCATCCTGTTGAAAACGTATCCGGAAACAATACAACCGAGGATTCAGAAGCTGGTGAAAACGCAACAGGCGCAGATGGGAGTTCCGGTAACGTAACCAAAGCTGTTGAAGCAGACGGCAACGGAACCTATCACAACCAAACTGAGGATAGCGGAATTTCCAATGTGGAACTTGATTCCCAGAATGGATCGGAAGCTACCGACCTTAATGAAGAAGAGAATGAAGGAATAAACACTTCAAGTGTTGAATATGCACTTGAAAATAAAACAGATGCTCCCGGGTTTGAAGTCGTTTACGGAGCAGTTTCCCTGCTTGCTGTGTTCCTGTACAGAAAAGTAAAACCCGGAAATTAATGAAAGCGGCAGATGAATCAAGTAAAAATGATCACTGAACCTAACAAAAACTATAACTGAACCTAACAAAAACGGTAACATAATCCAGCAAAAACTATAACTGAACCTAACAAAAACTATAACTGAATCAAATAGAATTAACGAAAATTAAATAATAAATTGAGGTTTTTAAACCTCCATTTTCCTTTTTTGGATAGTTTTGAAGAGCAAATTGAAGATTCTTGTTAACTCTTATTTATCTCATACTGATGAAGACTTTTTATTTTTCCTGTACTGATAAATAAATATTTATATAAAAATCAAATTATAATACTCTTTAAATATCACCCGGAATATTTTCAGAGAAATTATAAAAAATTATTCAAATGATTAATGATGATATTTAGAAAGTTTAGTTTCGAGATATTTCTCTTCGGAAACGTTTTCTCTACTCTGGCTACATTTGAATAATACCGGAAAAAACTCCTTTCCATCAGGATTGTTCCTGACCGAATAAAAGAAATTGGGATTATCCAAAATGGGTAAGCCGGATTTTCGGAGAGTTTAAAACCTCTTTGAGGATTCATTTCCTTAATCTGAGGCTTCTAATTGCTTTAAAAATTGCTTCTGGTTTAAGCTGCAAAAGTCGAGAAACGGAATCCAGCCGATCTCTGATCGATCTCTGACAGGAGACATATTAAATAAGGTTTCCTTCAGGTCGCTATCTTACCTCATTATGATAATGATGGAATGATTCCAAAAAGCTTTTATATTAAGTCGATGAGGTACTTCGTGGAAATCTTGGGGGAACTTCGAAAAATAGTTAATTAGTTTCTCTCCTTCAAGTTTCAGAAAAAACGACATAATCCGAAATTTGCTCTGTCAGCTCTCAGAAGGCAAATTGTTTACGGACGCTTGTGGAATTAGAAAAGAAAAAGACTCAATGAGTTTCGTAAGCTGTTCCAGGAATGCAAAAACAGATTTCGAGCTTCGAAAAACAGACAAAGCGTTCGTTGAATTCAGAAGCAAATTAGCAGAAGCAAATCAGAATTAATGCAAGGCGGGTAAAACCCAGATCCTTCTTTCATAACCCAGCCATGAATCTTACCCAGGATTCACCCTGCAACTCACTGAGATCCTACACTGGATTCAACCCATTCCAACCTGCGATTCAAACCAAAATCCAACCTGCGGTCCAACAGGGGTCTTCCGGATTTAACCCAATCTAACTTGCGATCCAACAGGGATCCTCCTGACTTAACCCAAAATCAGCTTCGAATATTCGGCACCTAACCGAGGATTAGCCCAAGATCCGCATTCGAGTCAGTTTGGGACCCGACAGGACTCAACCCTTGATCCAACCTGGAAGTTGACCCCACGGTCCAATCCAAGATTTAGCTCCGATCCAATCCTAAAGGTCGTAAGAAATCATGCAGCTTATCACGAAACCCGAAATAGACCTTGTCTTGGAAGCTCAGAAAGGGGTAGCCAGACAAAAAGTTGAGCAAAAAGGCCAATATACAGACAAATTTAGAACTTACAGCTGTTTAAAAGAATTCGAAACAACTAACTTTGAAACCCTAAACCCCGAAATGAGATTTTTCATTACATACAGTAACAGTACCCTATCTGTTAGTGCCTGCAAGGCTGAGGAGCCGGGCTTAGCTTTCCTGCAAACTGCAAAGAAAGACTTTTCAGGCTTTAACCTGCAGTTGACTGAGAACGTTTTACAAGTAGTAACTGGCAAGGCAACCGAATACTGCTCCTGCCCGTTGACCCGGGAAGTCAGGAACTAAACGCAGTAAAACGGTGTTAACATGTCAGTTAACGACTCGGTCAACCGGATAGTGGCAGGTTCCGGTGTAATACTTGCAGGAACCTTCATCGGAATGCTTCTCGACATTATCACTAAAAAAGTACTCACGTCACATCTCGCGCCAGCCGACTTTGGCACATATGCTCTTGCACTTACTGTGATCTCAGTTACAGGTGCAGTCGCAACCCTTGGACTCAATGAAGGAGTTCCAAGATATATTGCGTTCTTCAGGGGCAGGCATGAGGAACAGAAGGTGCATGAACTAATAATCTCAGCCATGATTATGGGCTTGATTGCAGGCTTGCTTTCAATTCTGGTATCACCTTCCCTGTTCCATACTCTGGCAGGAAATGGCTTTGATGCACAGGGTAAAGTTCTGTCCGTAGTAAAGACCCTTATCTTTGCAGTTCCGTTTACCATACTCCTGAACCTGACAGTAGCGATCTACAGAGGATTCGACCGTACGAATGTTAACATGTATTTCTATAACATCGTAAGGCCGGTATCTCTACTTGGGTTTGCCACAGTTGCCGTATTTATCAATGCTTCCCTGAAGGGTGTCGTGTTTGCGGATCTGCTCTCAATGATCTTTACCTTCGGCATAATGTCCGTGTACTTCATAAAGAGGCCTCCAATCAAGCAGACAGTCAAGCAGACAGTCAAGCAGGAACGGAAAATACAATTCGGTGATACAACCAGGCAGTTAATAAGGTATTCATTTCCACTCTTGATAACTGCAACTCTGCTCAACATTATGAGCTGGATAGACACAATAATGCTCGGCTATTTCAAGTCGGCTGAAATCGTTGGAATTTACAACGCAGTATACCCTCTTGTAGGGTTCTTGTCTCTGGTAGTATCTTCCATGGGCTTTGTTTATGTCCCTGTTACATCCAGGCTCTGGGGTCAAAACGAGACTGCTCCACTTGGCTCAATTTATGAGGTACTGACTAAATGGTGCTTCCTGCTTACATTCCCTCTCTTTGCACTCATATTCGTGTATCCCGAGTATTTTATTACAAAGCTCTATGGAGCGCAATATGTGAGCGGCGCCACTGCTCTGCGTATCCTTGCCCTGGGATTCATAGCAAATTCATACTTTGGGTTTAACTATCATACCCTGTTAGCCTCTGGTGATTCGGATTTCCTTATGAAGTGCTCAGTGGCAAGTGCAGGCATTAATGTCGCAGTCAACTTCATGCTTATACCTGAGTATGGCATGGTAGGTGCAGCTATAGGGACTGCAGTGTCCTTTGCATCCATCGAAGTTCTGATGACTTTAAGGGCCTGGAAAAAGCAGGATATGCACCCTTTTACCTCGATGTACAGGAAATTAACTTTCATCGCTATCTTGATGGTCGGATCCATGCTCGCAGCCAAGAATGTGCATCTACTTACCGGAGCACTCTGGGAGTACGCAACTTTCATAGTCGGGTATTTCCTGATCGTCCACCGCGCAAAAATCCTTGACAATGCTGAAATGAAGATGATAGGCGAGATCCGGAAGAATTTCAGGTACAGAATCAGCCTTCGCATTCCTGAACCACTCAAGACCCTTGCATCATAATTTAATTCCGTGCAGGGAAAAACCGGCAACCCTTTACTTTGAAGAGTATCCGAAATCCGAACCTTCATGGATTAAAGTGAAAATGTCGAAAAGAAGATACAGACAGTTTTATAGTTCATCCCAAAACCAATTTTATTCTCAAATCAATGAGAGTTTCAGAACTATAAAATCAATGAGAGTTCCAGAACCAGATTTCATGATCAGGAACTCGATTGATTATTCCGAACATGAGACTCAGAGAAGTAATTTTGATTTTTGGGATCAACTTAAATATTAATCTTATAAGATCTCAAGGTTCTAAACAATAATAGTTACGAAAGATTTACTTGTGCTTGATTTCACTCATCAGGTGAGTAAATACTAATTTTTTTCAGAAATATAACCGTATTATTAACTGGAGGTTCCGGCTGAACCCTTAAATATTCTTCAAATCCCGAAGGCAAATCGAATTGCAGGTTCTTATAGCGAATTTGTTTTCTGCTTTCTCTTCTTTGATCGTTATCCGGTTCCGTCAGGACAACTTCTATCCGGTTTTTCGTCTTAAAATTGATTAACTTTTCCCCATAGCTAAATCCGAAAGGATAAACTCTCCTGAATTCTCCTTTTTCATTTATTTCGGCAACACATACAAGATATCCGTGCTTTTTACTTTCTTCTGGTGTAGCCCTCACCAGAACTACGATTTTCTCGGTTTCCTGTTTCAATCAGGAAAAACCTTCAAAAAATATAAAAATAGTTTTACATGGCTTTTATGTGTTTCAGATATTTAAAACTTCCACATTTTCTTTCTGAATTATATTTCTTGCAATAACTCCACGATGGCACATGTTTACATCGGCTTCGAAACACATTAGAGCAACACGGTGGCTTTCGGCTTAATTCCGTAATATTATCTAAAAGCTCGGGATTGTCTTTTATTACCCTAATTTGACAGAAGTATACATTTTATAATGTATAAATGGGCTTCAGACTTCTGTTTTCGTCATACAATTCAAATTTATCTTTTGTGTTTATGAAATTGTGACATTCTTTATTTTACCACGATGTAATGTTTCAATGCAATGTGTTTTTTGTAAGAAAATACTGTATTAATTAATAGCATCTGTCATATTTGGGTAATTAATCAATTTATTAAATGTAATTGAGCCTTTGCCAATATCTCAATTAATGCTTTACTCTTCAATTAAAAGCATTAAATTCTCTTTTTTAAGAAAAAATTACTTTTAGTTGCTCAGATATTCAACCTTCTAAAAGCTCCTGGTGCTCTTATCAGGTTGTGTCTTCCAACTTTAAAAGCCGTAAGTGCCGTAAGTAATGAAGCAATATTGCTTATTGACACATACACTTTGGCCCATACCTTTCCTCTTGTCGGTGTTTTTGATCTCTTGTATCCAACAACATCGTTTGAATTTTTTCTTTCAACAGTTGTTCTAATATTGTACAATTTTCCAAGCAATTTATGGTAAATTCTTGGGATGTATTGAGCTCTAAAGTGAGTTCCCTTTTCCGTTTTCAAGATATTTCCAGCACTATTTGTTCTTGCTGCTATGATTGGAATAACCCCTTTTTCAACTACAGTTTCATTAGAAGAATGACTATCAGGTCCTGCGTCTGCTATCACAAAAAACGGTTTTACTGTTGTTGATTCCATACACTGGTTTATTGTATCCTGAAATATAGTGTTGTCATTTTTGCTAGCATTTACTGCATCCCAATAAACAGGTAAACCCCACCAGCTATCAACAATACATGTATCAGTGTATCCTGTTCCTGATAATACACTATATTTGCCTGTTTTCTTGACATAATGTCCAGCATCTGGATCTGAAAGCAGTCCAGTTTCTTTATTTTTCAAACCACTGCAATTACACTCAAAAAATCTTCTATCCCAAATCCAGATTTTATCACCAATAAGGTTAAAATTTCTACATTCTTGTATCAGTAGTCTTGCATATTTGTCCAGATAAGGATAAATCATTTTTAAATTTCGTCGATAAGATGAAAGAGTAATTTTTCCCTTGCTTCTGATTCTTAACTCCTGTCTTAAAGCTTGATTTTGGTTGTAATCTCTAATAAATGATTCAAGGTTGGAGTACCCAAGTTTGCATCTTGATACTTCTAACTTGAAAATGTTATTAAAAGCCAATTCTTCAAGTTGAGGCGTATATTCCATTGAAACTTGAAGGTCATTGAAATAAGAATCAAGCGAAGGGTTTAGTGCAAAAATATTACCTAAATACCCCTTAAATGTTTTAATATGTTGAAAAGCAAGTATTTGATCCAGGGGGAGAACAGTTTCCATGTAGTCCTTACTCTTAACAATCAAAGGTTTAACTCTGTAAGGGATATTAATTTTCCTTTTAAGGATATCTATTGTGCCTTCAAAAAAGTCAGAAAGTAATGTTTGAAGTACTAAAGTTATACAACGTCTATTGCTTTTTGCGTTTTTCTTGTTCTTTTTATTAGTGTCCTGGAATATTATTTTAAAATTAGGACTTTTGGAAAGAATATAATCGTGGAAGATGGCTAAAGATATTGGTTTCTCAAAAAGATTACTTATGAAATCTATAAGCAGTGACTGGTTGGGGTGAAGAGCATAAACTCTTATATTTTCCTTTTTGTCTTTAACTTTTTTTCCAAATAGATTTTCATATTTTTTTCGACCTTCAATGCTCTTCAGACTTACAACTATTGTTTTTGCAATTCCTAAAAAATCACTCAGTTGTAGCAATAAATATTTATATCCCTTATCAATAATTTTTATCATGGATTATGCCTTTTTATGGTTTGTTTTTAGATTGCAAACTTAAAATAGCCTTAATCAGGTATAATCCTTACGATATATTTTAAAAATCTATTTAAAAGACAAGCAATTAATTTTTTTGCAAAATAACCTTTTTTGATTAGTATTTGGAAAAAATAAGTAATTTAACGAAAAATGGCAAAACCTCAATTCTAACAGAATTATAGATTTCTACGGTAACATTGAGTTTTAGGTCCAATAAGAATTCACATAGTTAAAGTGTCAATTCCGAAAAGGAGAGAGCAAGGAGAGAGCTTTGGTCCTTCGAGATTTTATTTGATCCTGATACTTGAATAAAGTTATTTTCTGGGGACTAGAGACAGAGGCTAAGATTGCAAGAAGAGAAGACAGGGATTATGAGACGGCGGAGGTTTTGCTTGAGAAAATAAAAGCAGAGAAAGGGAATAAAGAGACAAAACGATAATATTGCTGCTTTTTCGGATTTAATTTATTTCTTCTTTTTTTTCGGAAAGGCCGCCCGCTTAGCGGTCGTTGAGTACTCGGGGGTCCAAAAAGCAATACATATCTGCGGTTCAAAAACTCAAAATTAAATGTTTTCTAAACGCTGGTTGCCAGAGTTTCTAAGATATTAAAAAATCCAGCCAGCAATTTTATGCTCAGAATCATGTTCATAATCATTTACTTGTAGAGACAGAGGCTGAGATTGCAAATTTCTGAGATTACACATTAGGAAGAATTTTAGACACTAAATAACCGTAAACTATGGAATCACCGAGAATTTCGAATATGTGATATGGAGCGACCTGGCTGAATGCATTTGCCTGTGTGAGACTTGAAAGGAGCGGTATGAAAGCGCCGGGAATAAATAGTAAAGCTGCAGCCACTTTGAAATTCAGGTTCTTCTGCTTTTTCAGGCTGGCAAAAACTGCCGCAAGGACAATGGCATATATTGCGCCTCTCACTAGCTCAAGCGGGAACATAATTGAGAAAGAGGGGACTGAAAGGCCGTTCTGAGGGTTTGTGTATATGGGGATCACGAAAGGTGATATGATGAGACCGAATGTTAGGTACACTGGAAAATAGGCAAGGGATGCGGCTATAATACGCAGTACATAATGCTCATTTGCTCTCACGTGTTCACGGATGGCATTTATCAGAGTCATGTTGCCTTCAGGTTTTAGAATATAGATTGCAAGAGCCGTTTGGATTATGGTGGTCAATAACGAAACTGTGACGGCGGCAACCAGAGTAAAGGTCGTATTGAATGTATCTGTGAAGAAGTATGCCTCAAGGAAGTTGTTAAGGCTCGCGACAACAAACAGCGTTATGCATATCAGAAAGTACGCGTCCCTTTTCCTGAGGTTGAGCTTAGGTATAAACCATGTAAAATAAAATGCGAGAATTATTGAACTTAATATAGCAATCGTGAGTGTTTCCCTATTAATATTGCCTTTTGTAATTAAGTGCTGAATACAGGCTATGGCCGCAAAAGCAATTGATAGGATTATGACTTTTTTGTCCATGATATGCTTCTTCCCGATACTACTTTAATTACTTTCTGGTGCATCGATTCCAGATTACATCCATAAACCCAAACTTCAAAATCCATCTACTATTAACAAATTCCTCACAAAATTAAGGATTTATGTGTGTTTTATCCCAAAATTATTTCGCTTTTTTAATTTTTTTATTTCAATTACATGTCCTATACAGTTGACCCACTATTTTACTCCAACTTCTAACTTGGGCTCTTCGTCATTCTCTATGGATAAGATGATTTTCAATTCAAGACCGCATTGGTTTTTATGAGGACATTATGAGAATATCCACACAAAACAACGAAGAGCCCTAACGTTTTATTTTACATGATTATTTCACAATACCAAAATAGAATTACCAAAATGGAATTGGAACTTACTTAACGTTTAGCTTTTTGCGCCGTCTGCTGTTGTATCGTGTAGTAAACATTTTCAAACTTGTAACTATATAAATATATTTATCTTAATATATTAATGTTGCATTAAATGTAGAGGTAACTATAAGTAGAAATGTATAAAAGGAGACTAAAATTCAAAGCTAGAATGTATAGAAAAAGATAAAATACAGGAAGTTCCTAAAAGACCGTTTCCAACCACTGGCAGGACTATTTCTCATGAAAATTGTTATAGAGACTCCAAAATATAGTTTCTGGAAATATAATAAAACCGAAAAAGGCTATGAAAAGGCTTTCTTTTCTCCCCTGCTCACAATTTTCAATTACGGCTTTATAGAGGGAACGAAAAGCGCGGACGGCATGGAAGAAGATGTGGTAGTGTTGGGGCCCCACATGCCAAGAGGGAGTACACTTAAAAGGGACACTTTTGACGGGATAGTAAAATTCCTTGACGATTCGGTAAGGGACGATAAGAAAATCGTATATATCAGCGGATTTCACTCTCCTGTCCTGCTTGCTTATTATTTCAGGCTTTATGCTCTTTTCAAGATATTTCTGTATGTTTTCCGCGAGAGAAGAATTGCAACATGCAGGTTTGAAGGAATTGAATTCCGAAAATTGCGCTGAAATTTTTAGACTCAGGAATCTACTTTAGTTTTATAGACTTAAGCTTCTACTTTTAGGCCTGTTTATTCTTACACTTCAACCTTTACTTCCGGACTCACACTTTATTTTAAACTAACATCTTTAATCCGCTTCAGGTTCATCTTCCAGTATAACGATACGTGCACCTGCGGCACTTAATTTTACTGATTTGATACCTTTCAGGCAGCCCTCTTTGCTTTTGTAACGCTGGCTTAAAGCTATAATCTGCCCGTTTCTTGCCCTCAACCTGAGTGATATCCCCCCGTTTCATCCGTGTATATCTCAAATTTAGACATTGTCCCCCGATTTGTAAAATCCATGTTAAAATTTATAAAATCTAATATGAAATCAATGTAAAGATCTGTAAACTACATCTGACGTAGAATACTACATATCAGAGATGTAGAATCTTAGAGGCTGTCTTAAAATTAAATACTACATGTAATCATATTGTTCGCTAGTGATAGAACAAACAAAAAGAATTCCTTATCCTAGTGATATCTCTGATAGAGAATGGGAAATAATCAAACTGTACTTTCCAAATCCCAGGACAAATAGAGGTCGAAAGCGCGTTCATCCTTATCGCGAAATCTTGAATGCCATCTTCTATTTGTTACGTTCTGGTTGTGCCTGGCGAATGCTACCCCATGAATTTCCACCTTGGAAAACTGTGTACCACTATTTCCGTCTTTGGCGACTTACTGGATTTTGGGAACGTATAAATGCTACACTGAGAACTGAACTGAGAATTGCATATGGCAGAGAATCAGAACCTAGTGCAGCTATTTTAGATAGTCAATCCGTTAAAACTACAGAAACTCCAGGAATACGCGGCTATGATGCCGCCAAGAAAGTAAAAGGAAGAAAGCGCCATATTCTAGTGGATACAGTAGGGCTACTGTTGATAGTTATAGTTCATTCGGCGAATATTCAAGATCGAGATGGGGCTAAACTTGTTCTGGAACAAGTTAAAGGTACTTTTTCTCGATTGGAGTTAATTTGGGCTGATTCTGGTTATTCTGGCCAGCTAGTCGATTGGGTCAAAGGAATGTGTGGTTGGGCATTAGAAATCGTTAAGCGTAGCGATGATGTCAAAGGTTTTCAAGTACTTCCTCACAGATGGATAGTAGAACGTACATTTGGATGGCTGGGAAGATATCGACGTTTGAGTAAAGACTACGAAGGATTAACAGAATCAAGCCAAGCATTAATATATGCTGCTATGATCCATATAATGATTAGACGGCTAGGTCGGATAAAAAACGTAAGAAAATAAGAGAAATATAATATTCAGACAGCCTCTTAGATTTTGTGTTTAGTTTTCCTGGGACCCATCTCCACTGGCTAATCTCAACTGAATTAATCTTCACTTTATGCAATATATTTGAGTTTACTTGTTAAAATAACGTTCTATGTAAGAGTTAATGGAACTCAATATAAACTCCTGATAAAAAGAAAGTAAAGAGAAATTTCGAGGATGTTGAGTCTAAGAAGTTAGATAAGCTGAGTATATAATATATTAAAGAGTATCTCGATCTTAGTTTTCTCATGACAACTTAGAAAAGTACTAATAATTTAAAGAAGCTTAAAAAAAGGGTGCTTTAAATATGCCTTTTCATGTGATGCTTATCCCGACCCTTGGTTGTCCTGCTAACTGCAGCTACTGCTGGAGTTCCGAAGAAAAGTCCCCGATAATGAGCATTGAAACTATAAAAGAAGTGGTTGAGTGGCTTAAAACTTTTAGAGGAGATGCCGTAACTTTCACTTTCCACGGCGGAGAACCACTCCTGGCAGGAGCAGAATTTTATCGGGAAGCATTGCCTCTTCTGGTTGAGGGTTTGAGTCCCAGGAAAATCGCGTTTGCAATACAGACAAACCTCTGGAAAATGACCCCTGAGATAGCCGAAATTTTTGCGGAATACGGGGTTCCGATAGGCTCCAGCCTGGATGGCCCAAAGGAACTTAATGACCTGCAGAGGGGAAAAGGATACTACGATAAAACCATGAGAGGCTATGAAATTGCCAGGGAACATGGGCTTAATGTGAGGTTCATTACCACTTTCACTTCTCATTCCGTAAAACAAAAGGAAGAAATTTTTAATTTTTATCTTGAGAAAGGATTGACGCTCAAGCTGCACCCATGCCTTCCTTCTTTAAAAGGTGACAATCCTGATAAATGGACTCTTGCTCCTGAGGAGTACGGAGAATTATTAATCTATCTTCTGGATAAATACCTGGAAAACCTGGGCCGGATTGACGTTATGAACATTGATCAGCTGTGCAAATGCGTATTCACAGGCAGGGGAACGGTCTGCACCTATGTTGACTGTATGGGAGATACCTTTGCAGTCGGCCCTGAAGGAAACATATATCCCTGCTATCGCTTTGTTGGGATGCCTGAATATGTTATGGGCAATGTTTATGACCGCCCGACAATGGCAGACCTTGCTAAATCCGAAGCCTGGAAGCAGATGCACCGGTATAAAGAATATGTGGACACTGCATGCAGCAAATGCGCCCATATCAAATATTGCAGAGGCGGATGCCCGTACAATGCAATAGTGCCCACCGATGGCGAGATAAAGGGTGTAGATCCGCACTGCACCGCCTATAAGATGATCTTTGATGAAATAAACAAGCGTGTCAATGAGGAAATGTTTGGGGGTTCAGGTATGGATAATATGTTTATGCCCCAGACGATGAAGCCTTCAAAATCAGGAATAATGTCCCTTATGCTTAAGAAACTCTGAAAAAAGCTCAAAACATACTGAATTTCTGAACTGGTTGTACTTTTTAATTGCCAGTATTTTCGAGATCTATAGCTGGAAAAATATATCTATTTAATTTTTGAGCTGTTGAAAAGAATTAAAATAAAGCAGTAAACAAATCGAATACAGAACAACTTAAAGGAAAGAACAAATGAAGAATAACTTTGCTTTTTCCAGGTATTTTGATTATTTTTTTCAATCGGTATATCAGGGATCTGTAGTTTCATCCCTGTGCTTTTTTCTTTTACTATTAGGAACCTAAAATCCATGTTACCTGCATGTTGTTAGATAATTGACTCGACACTAGAGGGCAAAAAAGATTTATAAACATGAACAGGTATCTCATAAAAAATATTGCAACTTTATATAAGCTAAAATAAAAAAAGACGAAAATTTTAGCGGTGTTATTAATGGAAAAAAAATTAAAAGCTATGGCAATGCTTCTTGTTATTGCTACCGTTGTCTTTGCAGCCGGCTGTGCTGAAAAGGCAACAACTCAAGGAAACGAAACTTCAGGAAATGAAGTTTCAGGAAATGAAGTTTCAGGAAACGAGACTCCAGATGTTTCAAACCAGACCACTCCAGCAGTATCAGCAACATCCTCGCCTGTTGAAACCCAAAACTTGACCGAAAAAACTAACGAAACTGTGGCAGAAGGCAGTAATGTTGAAAAAACCGAAAACGTAACAGAGCCTGTAATCAGGAAATCAACTTACGTAGCTCCGCATGAACCCAGTTCAGAGGCAAACCAGATAACCAATCCTGTATATAACAACAGTGAAAATAATACACCAGCTATTTCAAATCAGGGTACTCTGAAGATTATATCAAGTGGAACAAACACAACTCAGGGAAATACAACTCAGGAAAACACGACTGCAACCAGTGATCTCCTGCGAAAACAGAAGATAGCTCAGAATCACACATCCACTAATGGAACTATAAGTGTCTGAACTACAAGCAACATAATAAAGCACCCGTGAATGGCAACGAAAATTAAATTTGACCTGTGATTTAACCTCTTTTTTTTATTTCTCTATTTATTAGTAATTAAGAAAAGCTAGTTATAAATTCTCTACCAATTTAAAATAAAGAATATCCACGTTCTTAAGAATCTGCTTTGTTTTTAAAATAGTTTATATATATCTACTTTCTAAACTAAGCATATGGAAGAGGGCAAAATGAAGAATACAATCACAAGAAGTTTTGAACTTCAGGACTACAAAATAGTAGGAACCGAACTTTCCGGTTTCTGGGCAGACTTAACGAGCAAAGAAGAATTGATAGTTGAGGTAAATTACATCCCTGAAAAGATAAAAGTCTTCAGTCCTGAAGAAATCGAAAAGCTTGCACTGGAAATCCGTAATAAATGCGGCAGCTTTGAGGCTCAACTTCCCGAAAATATAAAATGCGAAGTCACCTTCAAAAACTTCGGAGAAAAAGTTTACAAAACCGGCCAGGCTGATTTTAAACTGGAACCCAGGGAGCTAGAAGAAGTTCAGGTTGCTTACCGTTTCTATGTTGGATATTATATATAATCCGTATTATGCTTAATCCGGCAGTTTAAAACCCGCAGTTTAAAATCCAGATTTAATGAAGAGTTGATCGATCAACGGATAAATTAGAAAGTTAAGACTCGTGAGTATTTTGGAATCGAAGCACTAGAAGCCGTGGGCGTAAGATTTCTTATATGGTTTTTCCAAGTTTCAGGTTAAACTGTACTAAAAATATAATGAAGACTCTAATTTAAAAACTTACAATTATGTGTGTCAATTCATCGGTGTGAATTAACATGAAGAAGAAACCTTCTCAATTATTGCTTATCATTTTCTTTGTAATTCTTTTCATTCCAATGATATTATTATCGAGAGAACTTGATTTCGGAATTATTTCAATGTCAATTTTTGGATCATTAATAGGATCTCTTATTTTATATTTCGTTATAACCCTGATTATAAATATATACAATAGGTTGCATTCTTTTTAATTTTTCCTGGTTATTCTTCAATTCAAAAGCGATAGATATCTATGGGAGTTAATTAAATCCATTTCCTTTTTTTGGAAAATCTTGGACGTATTAATGAGTAGAAACATTCAAATGAGTAGATAAAAACTAATTCCCTGTAGCAATAATGAATTATAAAGAAGGGATGAATCTATGACTGAAGATCTGAAAAAAGCCCTCCTGCAGAAATGTAAAAGTATGGATATACCCCTGGTTGGGGTTGCCAGTGTTGAGAGATGGAATAACCCTCCTTTTTTACCGTGGATGCCTGAAGAATTCTATCCTCAATCCATATATCCTGAAGCAAAATCAGTGATAGTTATCGGACTTCCTGTACCTCTACCGGTTTTAGAGACAAACCCTTCTTTATATTACCACGAACTGTACAATACTATAAACACCTTATTGGACCAATACACATATAGACTTGCCAACTTCCTGACCGAGAGAGGATACACATCTATTTTCGTACCTAGAGACGGGTATGGAAGCGTTCAGGTACTCATTGAAAATCCTACTGCATTCTTTTCTCACAGGCATGCTGCTTTACTCGCTGGATTAGGAACTTTTGGGGTAAATAATACGATCCTTACACCAGAGTACGGTCCCAGAGTCCGTTTCGGTTCAATTCTGTCCACAGCCGAGCTTCCTCAAGATCCAATGCTGGAGACTCAGCTTTGCACCCGTTGTATGCGTTGTGTAAAAATGTGCCCATCAAATGCTCTTAATAAGGAAGATTATCCCAGCGGACTGACAGATAAGAAAGCCTGTTCCGCTTATAGCGCTGAATTAAATAAGCGTCACATTTCGCCTTGTGGTATATGTATCAAGGTCTGTCCAGTAGGAAATGATAGAGTGCTATATAAAAGAGATAATGATGCGATATACGTAGATGAGGAGCTTTTTGCCAATCACCATAAAGCTTGGAAGCACGTTAGATCTTATGGAGGAAAATTATAGGCTATATATCAATTAGTTTTAATAGCTAACACTTTTTTCAGGATTATCCATAATAGCTTTAGTGTGAATATGCCTCGTTGCTTATAGCGGATCTCACCAGCACAACTTGGATCATCTATTCTAAAATAAATCTAAATAATAAGTTGAAAAGTCGAATCGCGGAATAAGGTTGACTTCTAGTTGACGTTGTTTCTATCTTGTTAAAAATGAGGTCGTCCAGCAGTTGTTGATTGATATTATTATAAGTAATGAAATAGAGCCTCTTGAATTCTCTTTTCCATTCATTTTGTATTTTCATAAGACTATCGCAGTGTAAGTAAATAAATGCAAGCGGAAGCAGTGTTTGACTTTTATCATCAAAACATCAATCGGATATTAGTGGACAACCAAAAATGAAAATAATGATTTTAGTAACTTTTACAACTGCACGCTCGCGCAATGTACCACGTTGTTTGCAGGGGGTGTGCGCTTCCAACATTGATTTTTAATTCCATAATGAGGTAATCTATTCCAACAACAAATTGTGAAAAATAGATCCAAAATTTTATAAAACTGACCTTCTGCAGATGTCTTCAAAAAAATAACATTTTTTTTGTTATCGTTTTTGTAGAATTATTCGAAAATCTGCAGTTATTGTCTCAACTGAAGCTTCGGAAATGTGTGCTGGAAATTTTCAATGAAGGCAAAAGGTCGAAAATTGTAGGAGATTTCAAAAACACATGTTTGAGCAACTGGGCAGTTTTCAGAAAAGAAAGTGGGATAAATCAAGGGAGAGATATTTTTAGTGTTTTTAGCTGCTTCAGTATTTTCAGTATTTTATCTTTTCATTTTCTCCAAATTCGTTGAAAAGCACACGATTCGAATAAGTAAGGATAATAGAAAGAAAATGGTAACTATTCAGCCCATGTGAAACAGAATCGATAACTATCCGTATTAAAATTCAAAATAACTATCCTTATTAAAATTCAATCTACAAATTTCTGTAAATTGATTTCCATAAACTACTGGCGATTGACTGTTTTTCTTTCTTTTCCGCAGATTATTTATTGAATTTGTCACTTTTAATAAAATCGACATCATTAGACACGTTTGGATAGGCTGAATAGTTACTATATAATATAATTAATTCGATTGATTGAGTTGCAGATGATACCACTTATGCTGCATAGTTTTATTTTCACCTATAGCGAAAACATCGATACGTTGTGACTCCCACGAGACGGCTGCAGGTGCAGAGTACAATTCCCCGCCTCTACACATCCATTCATGCCAGGAACCGTCATACCATTTATGCTTCAGTGTATTATAATCACTTCCAACTGTGAAACAATCCAACCTATAAGGTGCCCAGGAGGAGGCAGCTACACCTTCAGTAAATTCTCCACCTAGACTTTCCCAGTCATACCAGGTGTCATTAAACGACTTATGCTGCATAGATTTGTCTTTGCCTAAAGCGAAAACATCGATACGATTTGAATCGGACGAGACGGCTGCAGGTGCAGAATACAGTTCACCGCCCAGATCTTCCCAGTCATGCCAGGAACCATCAAACCACTTATGCTGCAGTGTCCGATTAGCTCCAACTGCGAAACAATCCAACCGATTGGGTGCCCAAGAGGAGACAGCTACACCTTCAGTAAGTTCACCACCTAGACTTTCCCAGTCATGCCAGGAGCCATCAAACCACTTATGCTGCATAGATTTATCTTTACCTATAGCGAAAACATCGATACGATTTGAATCCCATGAGACGGCTGCAGGTGCAGAATACAGTTCACCGCCCAGATCTTCCCATTCATGCCAGGAACCATCAAACCACTTATGCTGCAGTGTCCGATTAGCTCCAACTGAGAAACAATCCAACCGATTGGGTGCCCAGGAGGAGACAGCTATACCTTCAGTAAGTTCGCCACCCAGATCTTCCCACTTGCTCCAAACTGGAGAAATGTTTTGTGACGCAACGTCGTCGGTAGTTGAAACGGAGTCGGCACCTGCTATTGCACCTGATAGTGTCAATGCAAATAAGATTGCAAGCAAAATAGCCAATGTATTTTTGATTTGTCTTTTCATTCTATGCATTCCCGAATTTATGGTTCAATCTTACAAAATTTGACAGTATCACGAATTCGCTGTAAATTTTGAATAAAGTTTTCGTACACAGACGACAGAATTAATTTTACAATATAAAATTTTGACTCATTAACTTCTTAAATGTATGATTTTACAGAAAAATCGGCACACTGCCAGAATTCCAAGGCATTTTATTTCAGTATTTTTTAAAAGTAACTTCTTATATTGTATTAAAATATGAATATTAATAATTTGTTATATATCTTTCTAAATATATGTCAATATGTATTTCTGGGGGTTGTGGTGCAAAAAATCTGGCTTTGTTCCAAAATCAGTGTAAACCTTCACAATTCGGAAATTTAATTCATTTCATCACTGGGAAACTGGCACACAAAGACAAAAATACTAGTATCAAACTGCGAAAATATCATTTTTGCACTAAAGCCTTTCATCTATCCATCTCGTAAATATTCAATAGATAGCCGGAGAATAATCCCATTTTTTGATATAAGATTGCGAAACGAAAAGGCAAAAGTTCTCCAGAAATTCCATGGGAACCATACAAAAAAAGTGTTCGAGATAAAAGGTATTATCCCTTGCTATTTTTCCCTCAAGTAACTTTCATCTCAAGCTACTTTAATCTCTTTTTCCAGCTTTTTTATCATTTCCCTTACCTGGATTGCCCTTTCGAAGTCCAGTCTATCAGCAGCCTCCCTCATTTCGGTTTCCAGTTCGATAATTATATTGGGAATATCGGTTTTCGGGATGTGTTTGGTGTCGGTAATGTCCACAACCTTTTCCCGAATTGGTTTCCTGATAGTTGTCGGGACGATGCCATGTTCCTTGTTGTAGGCAATCTGCATGGAACGGCGGCGTTCGGTCTCACTAACGGCTTTTTTGATGGAATCCGTCATGTTATCGGCATACAGGACAACCTTCGAGCTGGCATTCCGGGCTGCACGGCCTATGATCTGGATCAGGCTTTTTGAGTCCCTCAGGAATCCTTCCTTATCCGCATCCAGTATACCAATAAAGCCCACTTCCGGAATATCAAGCCCCTCCCTGAGCAGGTTGATCCCGACAAGGACATCGAATTTGCCAAGGCGGAGTTCGCGGATAATCTCAGTCCGTTCCATCGTTTTGATGTCTGAATGCAGGTAACGGGCTTTTATTTCATTCCTGGCAAGGTACTCAGTCAGTTCTTCTGCAAGCTTTTTTGTCAGGGTGGTTACAAGAGCACGGTCTCCCCTTTCCACAATCTTCCGAATCTCCTGCATGACATCTCTGACCTGCCCTTCGAGAGGACGAATTTCCACTTCAGGGTCAACAAGCCCTGTCGGGCGGATAATCTGTTCCACGATCTGGGCTGAGTTCTCCCTTTCATAATCGGCAGGGGTTGCCGAGACAAAAATCACGTTTTTCATGTACTTCTCGAATTCGTCGAACTTAAGAGGTCTGTTATCGTAAGCACTGGGAAGCCTGAACCCATAATCGACAAGACTCTTCTTCCTTGAGCGGTCACCGTTGTACATCCCATGAAGCTGTGGGATGGTCTGGTGGCTCTCATCGATTACCATCAGGAGATCTTCAGGGAAATAATCAAGCAGGCAGAAGGGCTGTTCTCCTGGCTGCCTGTGGTCAAAGTGTCTTGAGTAGTTTTCAATGCCCTTGCAACTACCGGTTTCCTGAATCATTTCCATATCATAAATCGTGCGCTGCTTCAACCTGTGCGACTCAAGAAGCCCGAGCTCAGGAAGGTGTTCTTCGAGCTCTTCGAGAATGGACTGAATTGCACTTTTCTGCTCCTCCTCAGGAATTACATAGTGTCTGGCAGGATAAACAAAGAAATAGTCCATCTCTTCCGTTCTCTGACCGGTATGCTTGTCTACCTCATAAATCCGGTCGACCTCATCTCCGAAAAGCTCAATCCGGATAATATCATCAAAATATCCGGGAATAATATCAATAGTATCCCCTTTTACCCTGAAGCGCCCTGGCATAAGTTCAAGGTCGTTCCGTTCGAACTGGATTTCAACGAGCTTTTGCAGAATTTCTTTTCTCTGGACCTTATCTCCTACCTTTAATTCAAACCCCATTTTCTGGAAATTTTCAGGATTGCCAAGCCCGTATATACAGGATACGGATGCCACTACAATAACGTCCTGACGAGACATCAGGGAAGCAGTAGTTGCAAGCCGCATCTGCTCGATCTTCGGGTTAATCTGGGCATCCTTCTCAATATACTGGTCCCTGGCAGGAAGATAGGACTCGGGCTGATAGTAATCATAATAGGAAACAAAATACTCCACCCTGTTTTCAGGAAAGAACTCCCTGAACTCATTATAAAGCTGGGCAGCAAGGGTTTTATTATGAGCAATAACAATAGTCGGTTTCCTGACCTGGTTTATGACATTTGCAACAGTATAGGTCTTCCCTGATCCTGTTACCCCAAGCAGGGTCTGGTACTGCTCCCCTTTTTTAAGCCCCTCCACAAGTTTTTCGATTGCCTGCGGCTGGGAACCCTTTGGTTCAAAATCGGAAACCAGCTTGAACTGCGGGCTGTCCCAATATCGGGCATCTCGTATTGTTTCGGATATTTTTTTAGATACAGCTTGGGATGTCTTATCTGAAGATTTCATAGAATCAAAACCTTAAAATTCTGGAGATTTAAATGACGGATACATATACCAACAGTGGCAGCAACGAATTAATGATTTTCAGGAATCAACGATTTTCAGGAATCGTTGATTTTTTGAAATATGGGATTTTTTGGAATCAATCATTTTTAGGAATCATAGATTTTTGCCTCAGCAAGCGGTTATAGGTAATTGCAAACCTGTGGGCCTCATCCCGGATTTCCTGGACAAAAAGCGAGGCTTTCTCGTCTTTTTTGATGGGAAGAGGAGACTTGATTCCGGGCACATAGATTTCTTCTTCCCGTTTGGCTATGGAAATAAGAGGGACCCTGATTTTGAGCTTTCTGAGTTCCTGAAAAGCTGAAGAAAGCTGTCCTTTTCCCCCGTCTATAATGATAAGATCAGGCAGGTCATGTTTGTCCTCAAGCAGGCGAGAATAACGCCTGCGTACAACCTCGGCAATGGAAGCGAAGTCATCGATCCCTTCAACACTCTCGATCTTGAAGCGGCGATAATTGTGTTTGTCAGGTCTGCCCCCACGGAACTGCACCATTGAACCGACCGTAGCCGTGCCTGAGAGGTGGGAGATATCAAAGCATTCTACAACATTCGGAAGTTTCGGAAGGGATAACTTACTTTGCAAGGCTTCGAGCTTTTTCCGGTCTCCGAAGAAGCCTATCTCAACATTTTTCAGGGCAAGGTCGAGAAGTTCCTTTTTCTCTCCCTGTTTCGGAACCGTAACTTTGACTTTTATTCCCTTCAAATGTGATAGAAAATCAACAAGCGATTCTTCAAGAGGCTCAGGAAGAATCAGTTCTTCAGGAGGTTCGTTCTCGGAATAATACTGTACCAGGAATTCTTCCAGAAAATTTTCCCCGAGGGGAAAGACATAGTCCTGTTTGTCCTCAAGCGTGCCTTTGTAGACCTTGAAGAGCATGAGATAAACGGTATCATCCCTGACAATGTAGTTCAGAATATCCTCATTATGCTTTTTTTGCCTCTCCATATTTTGTTTTTCCTGAAGATACTCAAGGGCTGCAATCTCGTCCCTGAGAGCCAGGGCCTGCTCGAACTGCTGCCTCGATGCCAGTTCTCTCATATCTTTTTCCATAGACTCGATAAGCTCTTTGATGTTGCCTTTAAGGACCGAGGCAGCTTTTTTCACTTTCTCGGCATAGTCTTCCGCGGAAATTGCACCTATGCAGGGCCCGCTGCATGCCGCTATATGGTATCTGAGGCAGGCCCTTTTCGGTATCTTTTTGCAGGTTCTGAGCTGGAAGGTCTTTCTTACAACCTCAAAAATGTAGTCTCTTTCCTTTGCCGAGACAAAGGGCCCGAAAAAACTTCCATCATCTGCTTTTCTCCGGGCGAGCTTGATTCTTGGAAACTTTTCATCAGTTAAATGAATGCAGGCATACCGTTTTGAGTCCTTAAGAGCAATATTATACCTTGGCCAATGTTTTTTGATCAGAGTATTTTCCAGAAGAAAAGCCTCTACTTCAGTGTTCGTGACAATAAAGTCGAGACCCATTATAACCTCTATAAGGCTCGCAGTTTTTGGGTCATGGTCTCTTTTCTGGAAATAGCTGCTTACCCGCTTTTTGAGGTCCTTTGCCTTGCCTACGTAAATCACAGTCCCTTCTTCGTTCTTGAAAAGATAACAGCCAGGCAGGTGAGGAAGAGCCTCCAGGTCAATCATTTTTAAACCTCTTTTTCAAGTTTTTAAGTTTTTAAAGGGAGCTTAAATCAGTTTAATCAGTTTAATCAGTTTAATCAGTTTAATCAGTTTAATCAGTTTAATCAGTTTAATCAGTTTAATCAGTTTAATCAGTTTAATCAGTTTAATCAGTTTAATCGGCTTAATTATGTTTTAATTGACTTTAAATTAGATTAAACCTGTTTAAAGTCACCAAATCAACTTTAAAAACGTTTTAAATCAATTGCTCTTGAAATGCGTTATCTGCTCTATGTTTACTGTGCTTGAAACCTCTGGAGTTTTTGGAGTTTTCCTCCGAGTCTTCTTCAAAGTCTTCGGAATCTTCCTCATTCAGATCATTTTCAAACTCTTCGGAATCGGCCTCAAACTCTTCTCCTTCTTCGAAAACGGCCTCAAAAGGCTCTTCTCCCGACATATCGAGATATGACTGTGAAAGTTTAGGAGCAAGGAAGCGTGCAGTATAACTTCCCTGAACTGTGGACACTTCTTCCGGAGTTCCTTCGGCAATAATTTCTCCGCCTGCATTCCCGCCTTCGGGGCCAAGGTCGATGATATAGTCTGCTGATTTGATTACATCCAGGTTATGTTCTATTACAACCACTGTGTTTCCTTTTGCCACAAGCCTGTTGAGAACTGAGATGAGTTTTTTGACATCATGGAAGTGAAGACCGGTTGTAGGTTCATCAAGGAGGTAAATTGTCTTTCCGGTACACTTTTTGGAAAGTTCCCTTGTCAGTTTGATCCTCTGGGCTTCCCCACCGGAAAGCGTTGTTGAGCTCTGGCCGAGTTTGATATAGCCCAGCCCGACTCTTGTTAGAGTATCGAGTTTGCGTTTGATTGCAGGGATATTCTCAAAATGTTCGGCAGCCTCTTCAACGGTCATGTTCAGGACTTCTGCAATCGACTTGCCCCTGTACTTTACTTCGAGAGTTTCCTGGTTGTAGCGTGTACCCTTGCATTCCTCACATTCTATATATACATCGGGCAGGAAGTTCATTTCGATTTTTATCAGCCCGTCTCCCTGGCAGGCTTCACAGCGCCCTCCTTTTACATTGAAGGAGAAACGCCCATTTTTATAACCCCGGATTTTTGCTTCCTTTGTTTCGGCAAAAGCCTGCCTTATGGCATCAAAGACTTTGGTATAGGTGGCAGGGTTTGAGCGAGGAGTCCTGCCAATAGGGCTCTGGTCAATAACGATTACCTTGTCGACCTCGGAATCGAAAACCAGTTCGTCATAGTCCCCTGGGGTTACACTTGATTTATTTATCTTTTTCATCAGGGCTTTGTACAGGGTATCATAAATTAGTGTGGATTTTCCGGACCCTGAAACTCCCGTAACCACGGTCAGGACCCCTATGGGAATATTCACGTCTATATCCTTCAGGTTGTTCGCCCTGCACCCTTTAAGCCTGATGAATGCATCGCTGTGCCGGCGAAGAGCAGGCGGTTTTATCTGTTTTTCTCCTGAAAGGTACTGGCCTGTCAGAGATTCCGGATTCTGTTCAATTTCTTCAGGTGTGCCTTCGGCTACCACATAACCCCCACGAACGCCTGCACCTGGCCCTATATCGAGCACATAGTCAGCAGACCGAATAGTATCTTCATCATGCTCCACGACTATCAGGGTATTTCCAAGATCCCGCAGAGTCTGGAGGGTCTGGATAAGCCGCTCGTTATCTCTCTGGTGCAGCCCTATTGAAGGTTCGTCGAGCACATAGAGCACGCCCATGAGGTTTGAGCCAATCTGAGTAGCCAGACGGATTCGCTGGGCTTCTCCACCTGAGAGGGTACCTGCATTCCGGGAAAGCGTAAGATAGCCGAGCCCCACATGCTCTAAAAAACCGATTCTGGAGCGGATTTCCTTTATTACCTGCTTTGCGATCTCCTTTTCCTTTTCCGAGAGCTCCACGTTTTCGAAAAACAGGATACACTCCAGAATTGAGAGATTGGTTACATCTACAATGGATTTTCCGCCGAACTTTACTGCAAGCACTTTTTCCTTCAGGCGCTTGCCTTCACATTTCGGGCAGGGCTTAACCTGCATGAATTTTTCAAGTTCTTTTCGGCGGTACTCGGATTTTGTCTGGCTGTACAGTCTCTCGGACTGCGGGAGCAACCCTTCCCAGGTGCCCTTATGAGACCAGTGGGCATCTCCGTTCTTCATGCTCATACTGAACTGCATAAGTTCGTCCGAGCCGTACATGAGAACATTATACTGCTCATCTGTGAGAGCTTCAATAGGAGTAAATATGTCAAAACCGAAGTGTTTTGCCACGGCTGCTAGATACTGACTTCGGTAACCGTCCAAGAAATTTCTGTACAGAGCGACTGCGCCGTCTGCGATACAGAGGGTTTTATTCGGAATAATCAGGTCAGGGTCGAACTCCATCTTGATCCCGAGTCCATTGCAGGCTTCACAGGCGCCGAAAGGACTGTTGAAAGAAAACATCCTGGGCTGGAGTTCTTCAAAAGCCATGCCGCAGACAGGACAGGCCATATTCGAGGAATATAGATGGTCTTTTCCTTCCAAATCAACCGCGATTAAGAGCCCATCTGCCTTATTTAGAGCATTTTCACATGCTTCAACAAGCCTTGAGCGGTCTTCTGAAGGGTCCAGCCGGTCAACCACGACTTCAATATCATGTTTTTTGTATCGGTCAAGGGTAATCTCATCGTCAGTCCTGTGAATCTCGCCGTTTACCCTCATCCGGGTGAAGCCTTCGCTGTTCAGTTCTCTGAAAAGCTGCTGATATGTCCCTTTCTTCTGGCGGACTATAGGCGCAAGAATGGTAACCATACCCTCACATTCTCTGCTCAGGCTGTCTGCAATCTTTTCAGGAGATTGAGACTCGATTTTTATGTTGTGGGTTGGGCAGTAAGGGGTGCCGACTCTTGCAAAAAGCAGCCTCAAGTAATCGTAAATTTCTGTAACTGTCCCAACCGTACTTCGGGGGTTTTTCGAGGTCGTTTTCTGTTCAATAGATATTGCCGGAGATAAGCCCTCGATGCTGTCCACATCCGGCTTGTTCATAAGCCCGAGGAACTGCCGCGCATAAGCTGAGAGGGACTCAACATATCGCCGCTGTCCTTCGGCATAAACCGTGTCAAAAGCCAGGGTGGATTTCCCTGAGCCTGATACCCCTGTAATAACGATTAATTTATCCCGCGGGAGTTCTACCGTGATGTTTTTCAGGTTGTGTTCCCGTGCCCCTTTAATAATAATATTTTTCATTTTCCTTCTCTCGGGTTTTTGTCCAGTTGAATCGGTTAGATGAAAATTTTATATTAGAGTAAATTCTGGATTTTATATTAGAGTAAATTCTGGATTTTATATTAGAGTAAATTCTGGATTTTATATTAGAGTAAATTCTGGATTTTATATTAGAGTAAATTCTGGATTTTTAAGTTAGATATCTAAAAAATCCAGAAATATATGAATTTATGAATTTTAAGAAACTTTTTTGAAAAACCTAAAGTTTATATTCACTTATCAAGCACCTAAAGTTTATATTCACTTATCAAGCCATTTTTTCAGGCAGATAATTTCATGTATTATTATAAATAAGTGGTGATAATTACCTGAAGTTGATTTCACTCCTACCACAGATGATAATTTTCAGATTCATGCTATCTCGTTTTTCGATACATACAGCAGAATGCGGACTTTTTATTAATAGAGTAATATAACGGAGTGAAAGTATTAGGCAGTAAACAAATGGCTTTTTAAATTTAGATTAAGTAGATTGCGTTCAACAATATTGAATTATATAGCGTTCTGACTTTCAATTTTTAATCTGTTTGCTTTCAATACTTTCAGTCCTGAATTATCATTTTCTCTACAAACCAACGTGAATAAACCTGTTAAGCCAGGAACTGATCCCTAAAAACGAAGGAGAAAAAACATCAGTAGACTGCAAGAAGAGCGGAGTTGAGCTTTTAATCATGTAACGGATAGCTAGATTATGCCGATCATATAAATACGTATCCTCTTTAGAATATTTTAGTAAATTTATATTAAATTAGTTAGAAAGTACTTTGATATAAACATCTATATTTTACTTAAAACAGATTTATAAAAATATCGAAGATAGATTTCCCAAATGAAACCAAGAATCCTTTTAGGATATCCAGTCTCTTTTTTCTACCTGAATTAGACATACAAACAAATAACAATATTAAAAAATGATTGTATCATCTATTGATGGTCAATTTGTATCTGATTGGCATTATATATTTAATTTAGGCTCTTCGCCATTCTCTATGGATAAGATGATTTTCAATTCAAGACCGCATTGGTTTTTATGAGGAAATTATGAGGATATCCACAAAAAACAACGAAGAGCCATATTACATATGTTTATATTATGGGAAAAAGAGGTCCAAAGCTACAATTCTTTGATGTTGTTTGTCCGAACAAAAACTGCAAGCTCTATGGCCTTATTAACCAAGGCAATATTACTGGAGAATGTAAAAATACACCTGCAAGAAAGGCAGGAATTGTGGGTCCAATATGGACTTTAAAGGAACTGCTGACATTCAGGTGTTTTAAAACATCAATCGAATAAAGATGGACCATCATAAAAAGTAGTAAAGCTTTTACTGAATACAGTATTGTAATTTTCTAGAAATAAACCGAGATGGAACTTATGAAGATAGTCGGGATACAGTCAAGCCCAAGAGGTAAACACAGCAATACTTTAAAACTGCTGAACGCCGCTCTGGATGGAGCCTCAGAAGAAGGAGCAGACGTTGAGTCAATTGATATTGCCAAAATGAAGATCAAATACTGCACTGCATGCAATTCCTGTCATGAGACCGGGGTGTGCATAATAAAAGATGACTATGAGGTTGTATTGAAAAAACTCCTGGCTGCTGACGGCATAGTTTTGAGTAGCCCTAACTATATAACAAATGTAACAGCCCAGCTCAAGACAATGTTTGATAGAAGCCCGCTTGTTATTCATGAACAACTCTTTGATGGAAAATACGGCCTTTCGCTGACGACTGCAGGCAGCGATGAGCTCGACTTTGTACTTGGAATTATGGATAATTTTATAATACAGTGTGGAGGCCAGACTATAGGAGGGATGGGCTGTTCGGTGGCTAAAGGGCCTGAGGCAATGGAAGCAGCTATTGTAAAATCGCATGAAATGGGTAAAGATCTTGTTAAAGCTATAAAAGAGAAGAGACAATACCCTGAACAGGAAGCCAGACACGAAGCCTGGAGAAAACGGTTTAAGTATGTAATTCTTGCCAACAAAGAACAGTGGACGCATAACTGCGCTTACTGGATGGAAAAAGGCTGGTTGAAATAATAATTATTCAGAGAAATTGTCAGTTAGTTTAATGGAGGGTTCATTATGTTAAGCCTTGAAGAGCTGGGAAAAAAGCTTACCGAAGCTGGCAGGTTGAAATTACGTCCTTTATGTGTTTACGGTACGGATGAAATCCCTGAAGGCGCAATCCCATCATACAAAGTAGACCGCTGTGTAGCAAAGGCAACTTACACTTCAGCTCTCTTTGAAGAGACGCCTCCACTATATGTTGAGGCAGGACACGAACAGTGTTGCGCCGGTGGAATGGTCTGGATGGGACTTGCCGAACCGCATCCAAAACTTAAATACTTCGTAACTGTGGGCACCCCAGACTTCCATGGAGGCGCTGCCGAGCATTTAAAGGCAACCCCTGAGATATTCGATGAACAGAGAGAACGAGCAGGAAAAATCCTTCCACATGGCAAATATACAGTCATTGCTCCGTGTACTCACAACCTGGCACCTGAAACTGTCAGGTCTTTTATTGTCTTTGCAGGCAGCGAGCAGATCAGGAACCTCTGCGGGCTGGCGCAGTTCAGTAACTCTGAGCCCTTTTTTAAAACCGTGATACCAGGAGGACCTATTTGCGCTACAATGATCGCTTTCCCGGCAGGCATGGCAGAAAATGCACCGAAAGATTCAGCTTATATCGGGCCTGTCGATCCTACAGGAAACCCCTGGCTGTCTCCAGAACTGATGATAATGGGTATTCCTTCGAGGCTGGCGCAGCAAATGGGAGCCGACCTTGATGAATCCTTTATCTGCAAGCGGAGCAAAATCGCATACCCTGAGAATCGTATAGCTATAAAACCATATATGAAGGTCATAGAGAAGTGATAATATACAGGAGAACGGATTTTAGACTACAGAGTATGAATTTCGAATAATAGATAGTGAGATTTTCAAGTTGTGAACCAGTATTTGAAAGCTGGCAGAACAAATACCAACATCAGCTTCAGCCAGCTACCTGCCTGATAATTTTTGCAGTAATTTTTGTTTTCATGAAAAGAGGGAGTTTTAGCTTGAAGTTTACCTTTTATTGGCCTCAGAGACTTAGGCTTATCCGGCAGTTGCCTGACCCATTTCATGTTGGACAATACTCTCAAAAAATTATGAAAATCTCCCATTCCTACCCTAAACCACTTTCCTATCCTAAGCTATTTTCCTACCCTAAACCACTCCTACCCTAACTATTTACCTACCCTTAGATTTCTACCAACCTTAGTCCACAGGCATGTAGTTTGCCTCGATAACTTCACCCTCTTTCATTTCTCTTTGTCTTCCGAACAAATTTTTTGTGGTGAACACTATCCATCTCCAATGGAGTGCAATGTGGGCAACAAAGAAAAACAGCATCAGGATTCCAACTTTATCATGGATCAATCTCAAGATTTGGCCTGCTGCATGGTGGTTGAAATACATTATAAGACCTGAATAACCCACTAAAGCAAATTGAATGAATAATGCCAAATCCACAAGATAGTTGAGTTTTACTTTTCTCATCTTTTTGGTTTGTTTTTCTTTTCTGAAATAATTCTTTGTGGTAAGTATTATCCATCTCCAGTGCAGTGCAATATGAACAACAAAGAAGAGAAGCATCAGGATTCCAACCTTATCATGGATCACTCTTAAGATCGGACTTGCAGCATGGCGATTGAAATACATTATAAGACCTGAATAACCGACTAGGGCAAATTGAACGAAAAATGCCAAGTCTACAAGATAGTTGAGATTTATTTTTCTCACTTCTTCCCTCCGTTCTAATATTTACAGCTATATTTTTTTAAGATTTTCAATTTAAGTTCATTTGATTGATTTTCACTTGATTGATTTTTGCTTCGTGAACTGTTTACCATAACAGTTCTTCCTACAGTAACTGCTACAGTAACTGTTGTACATCTCCCTTAATTGGCAGAAAAAGAAATAAAGATACTTGCAAAAAAAGAAGTAAATAGAGATTTACTTTTAGTTTTAAAAACTAAATAACTTATATATTTTCAAATAAAGCTTAATTATTGGATATATATTTTAATCTAAATCTTTTTAACCTCTGTTTGTTAATTTCTTAAGTAATAAGAACCAGATAGGCAGAACCAGGCAAAAAACTTTGAAGCAGCTGAAATGCTCCCAGAAAAAGGACTTCATACTTGCCAACTTTGCTAGAAAGCCAGAGTTCCATCACTTAAAAATCCTGCTATAATTGATCTGAGAAAAATGAGATTTAATGAGAAAACATTGAAAGCAAATAGAAAATGAAATTATATACGAAAACTCCTGGATTTCATAGTGACCGCTTTCGTTATGTCTTCATATATATAACTTTTGTAAATAAATTAGGATTAACTATTCCAACTTTCAAGCATGTCCTGTTGGCTCGGTCATAGGTCTAGAAAAATCTTAGAAGTCCTGGAATATTTTTGCTTCTCAGTACCAGGTAAAATCCCGAAACTGGGTCAAAGTACTGGAAAACAACACTCTAAACCCCAGTTTTGTCGAAGGAAACAGCTTCTATGGAATATCTAAAGATTTTTTGAAAAGATTCTCTAGCAAATAATACTTTACTGGGATTTAATTTTTTATTTAATGTGTGATTAAAGATTAAATTTAACAAATAACTCATAGAAAAGCTTCATTGATAAATTAATTCCGTATACCTCCTGTTTTTGTTAAGTATGCTTTTATTATTAAATGCCAATGAAGGAAATGACTGCCTTCTCCTAAAAACTGACAGGTAAGGCATCTGCATCTGACAGATGCCTTTAATCCTGTAGACTCAATGGGAAAGAAGCAAATAGAAACAGGATACCTCGCCACTCTTAGTGACCAACACAAAAGTTCTCCCATTTGAGAAGTGATAGAAGGAAGCAGTCAAACCTACACTCCAGAAAAGAGGCACTGTGCATCCTGCAGGTGCCTCAAAAACACGGATCGGCTATCAATCCCTACTTCATATGTGAGGCACTGTGCATCTTGCAGGTGCCTCACAAAAACACAGATCGCTATTAACCTGTTACTAATCCTGTAATTCGAGAAGGACAGTTAAATAACAGAAAAACCAAATAACAGTGTAATAAATATTAGACTGAGTCTTTAGATTCGATGTTTCAGGCAGAATACGAACAAAATCAAAATTAATCCGGCAACTCTTGAAGCATGGACATGGTTTAGAGGGTATGTATGACGCTTACCGAGATTATAGAGACATTTAAAACGAAATTAAATGCCTCATATATTTTAAAGTCGCTTGAGAAAGCAGCAGATTTCTACAGTGACTCGGACAATGATTCCGAAATAAATGATCCCGGAGAGATCACGAAAAACATCCCTTACGGCAGTCCAGCCCGTAATTTTGCTAAAAGTCTTGATTCAGAGAATGTCTCCAGAAACGTAGAGGTTCCACTTATCAAACTGACCGATGTCTGGAAAATTTATCAGATGGGGGAAGTTGATTTTGCAGCCCTTAAAGGAATAAATCTTGAGATTTATGAAGGGGAGTTCCTTGTAATCCTGGGCCCCAGTGGAAGTGGAAAAAGCACGCTTATGAATTTGCTGGGCTGCCTGGACATGCCCTCAAAAGGTGCTGTTTGCCTGAATTCAAAAGACATCTCAGAACTAAGTGAATCCGAACTCGCCGCCGTCAGAGGACAGATGATTGGCTTCATATTCCAGAGCTTTAACCTTCTTCCAACTCTGAATACGGAAGAAAACGTGCTTTTACCTATGGAATTCCAGGAAGAAAATCGACAAATAGCCCGACAAAAAGCTTCATATCTGCTTGAAATTGTCGGACTCTCAAACAAGAAAAAGAACCTGCCCTCCCAGCTTTCAGGAGGACAGAGGCAGAGAGTTGCAATAGCTCGCTCTCTGGCTGTAAACCCACCCATAATCCTGGCAGATGAACCTACAGGAAACCTGGACAGTAAAACAGGGGATTATATCCTGGATTTCCTGGACGGGCTGCAGAAAAGTGAAGGTAAGACGATAATTATTGTAACACATGACCTTGAACTTGTGAAATATGCAACAAGAGTTGTGTACATCCGAGACGGTGAGATTGAAAAAATCGAGACACATACTAAAAACGAACAAAGTATGAAAAATGAACGAGGTACGAAAAATGAAGCAAATCTGAATTGAGGAATTAAAATGAAAAAGTTCTCTTTACTGATATTTTTACTGTTGTTTTCAGTATTCATATGCCTTGGAGCTGGAACAGCCCTTGCCTCTAATGGTGATATAAAATCTGCATATTTGGAGGTAAACCTGACTAATCAGAACCCTGATGCTGCCCGTCCGGGAGAACCTGTTGAACTCACTGTCAGCGTGCAAAATGTAGGAAACGCTAACTTGAAAGACATTGCTGTCACAGTTAACCCTGAATATCCATTCAGTAAGGTTTCCGGAGAAGACCTCACAAAAAAGGTCTCCTACCTGAATGCACGGCAGGATGATGACGATGCATCAGTCCTTAAATTCAAGCTTATGACAGATGCAAATGCATCGGAAGGCACATATGATATCGATATTACCACCACTGCTAAAGAAAGCGGATCCTCATTAAACACGATTACTACTACAAAAACCATCCAGCTCGAGGTAAGGGGTAAAGAGTACGCGCAGATTGTTACCATAAACAAGGCAAGCATTGACCTGGCAAAGGAAGAATCTCTGGAATTCATAATAACAAATACCGGGAACTCACCCCTGAAAAACATGGTAGTTTCCTGGAAAGACCCAAAAGGAGTAATTCTGCCGGTATATTCGGATAATACAAAGTACATCAAGTATCTGGCTGCAGGTGATTCCGTAACCGTTGCTTACTCGGTAATGGCAGATGTAAACGCAGACCCTGGACTCTACACTCTGGATGTAGACCTCAAATTTGAAGACTATGAATCGAATGAGAAAAGCATTGCTACTACAGCAGGGCTTTTCGTTGGTGGAAAAACTGATTTTGATGTTTCCTTTTCAGAAAGTGACCAGGGAGAGGTTTCCCTTTCAGTTGCAAATGTGGGCAACAACATGGCTTATTCCGTGAAAGTTTCAGTCCCTGATCAGGACGGTTACAGGGTATCAGGAAGCTCTTCAACGATTGTTGGAAACCTTGAGAAAGGGGACTATACAATTGCATCTTTCAATATTGTGAGCACACAGAGTCCTGGAGGGGCTGAAAGTGGAGGAGCACCAGGGGTCGCAAGAGCAAGCGAGAAAGACAAAAATGTAACTTCCATGGGTTCCAATCCTCTGAAAGTCCAGATTGAGTATACGGATGCAAAAGGGGAAAGAGTAACGGTTGATAAGGAAGTAGAACTCGAAACGACTGCTGGAAATGTGACTGCACAGGGACGAGGAAGGCAAGGAGCGGCAGGTAACAGTGGCTTCAGTTCATATCTGGTTTATATTGTTTTAATAGCGGTTGCAGTAGCAGGTTTATTCATTTACCGCAGAAAAAAACAGGCCGAAAGCGAGAAAAAATCCGGAAATAAAAAGTCGGAAGACCAGAAGCACGGCTCAGGGACAGGTTCAGGGACAATTCGAGATTGAAAACGAAATCTCCATAGAAAATGGGAGGGTGCAAGATAAGAAACACAAGCCTTTTTAAAAAACTGCTTGCCCGCAAGCCTTTTTAAAAAAGGCTTGAGCGAAAACCCCAGCAACGAACGGAAGGATGCGAGATGAGACAATCAACCTACCTGAAAATGGGTCTGAACATGCTTGTGCATAGCAAGCTCCGAAGCTGGCTGACCATTATTGGAATAGTCATAGGGATCGGATCTGTTGTCGGCATCCTCTCCCTTGGAGATGCTATGCAGGAGCAGGTGCAGAGCAGGCTCGCCGAAATGGATCTGACGAAAATAACCATAAGTCCAGGGTATACCAAAGCGTCATCCAACATGCCTGGCCCTCCTGGAATGAGGGGTTCATCAACAGATGCTGAATTGACAGATGATGACATCGAAGCTCTCCAGGGTCTGGATGGAATTCAGTACATAGCTGGCCAGATCTCAGGCAGTGAATCAGTTATTTACGCAGCGCAAAATGCAACTCTCTCAATTACAGGTGTGGACCCTCAGGTCTGGAAATATATGACTACCCTGAAAACACAATCCGGAAGATTGCTTGAACCGGCTGATAAATATGTTGCAGTTATAGGAAGCGGGGTTGCAAGTGGAGTTTATGACCAGGAAATAGGGGTCAACCAGGTAATAACTATAAACGGTAAAGCCGTGCGCGTTGTTGGCATCCTGGAAGAAGAAGGTGGACGTGGAGACCGAAGCATTTACATGCCGATCGATGGGGCAGTAAACCTGCTTGACGATGCAGAAGAAGGTGTTTATGATAGCATCACGGTGAAAGCCAGGAGTGAAGATCTGGTTAATGGACTGATGGAAGATATCGTGGATAAGCTCATGGTTTCAAGACATATTATTCAGGAAGATGACAGGGACTTTTCCGTGACAGCTTCTAAATCGATGGCTGAGTCTGTTACCGAAATGACGAGTTCAATGACCCTGTTTCTTGGAGCTATTGCAGCCGTATCCCTGCTTGTAGGAGCCGTCGGGATTGCAAACACTATGTTTACCTCTGTCCTGGAAAAGACAAAGGAGATCGGAACCATGAAAGCCATTGGGGCAAAAAACAGGGATATCCTAATGATTTTCCTCTTTAATTCCGCAATGGTTGGTCTTGTTGGTGGTATCCTTGGAGATATTCTGGGAGCTTGTGTTTCAACTCTCTTCCCTATGCTGGGCCTGCAAATGATGAGAGGGAGAGGTTCAGGTTCTTCAGGCATTTATTTTGCTCCTGAACTGATGGCTTTCGGGCTTCTCCTGGCAGTTTTAATAGGGGTGATCTCAGGAGTAATCCCTGCGTACAGGGCTTCAAAGTTAAAACCAGTAGATGCACTGAGATATGAATAAACGGAAAAGAAAAGGAATCAACCCTTTCTTAATTTCCTGCTTAATTTGAAGCGAAGAAGAAAACAGAAGGTGTAGATTATCAGATATCGCAGTACCGGTAATCAAGAGTTTTAATGAGTTGCTGGACTCACTGACTTTCTTTGAGAAAACTCTAGATCAGTTAAAGAGCCACGGTTTAACCTCAATAAAACTTTAAAGATTTCTACATTTTTCGTCTCCTGCTTCCATTCAGAAATTCTTAATCGATATAGAAAATTTGTGGAAAAAATATGCATTACACTGAGAAAAATTTATGAATTTATGAGGAAGCTTCAGAACCTGAGTTTCAGAACTGGGCTTTTGACATGTTGAATCATGAACAGAAAAAATTAGTGTGAGAATATGAAGAAATTGCAAAACATACTGGTAGATGATTGAATGAGAAAAATTAATCTAATTTTGACAGTTGCCCTTATATTGTCTATATTTCTTTGTACTGGTGCGAGTGCTAGAAACGTAGAAATGGGAAGCAGTCCAGAATACAGGAATACTCTAGATTGGTTATTTGTTGAACCTCAGAATCTTGGGGTTCAGTGCTGCAGTTTCGTAGGTACTATTGAAAGTGGAGTACATGAGTTTCAAAACTTAAATTCGAGATTTTCTCTGTCTCCTGGAGAAAGAAATATAAATATGCCACAAAATTTCCAACCCACTTATAATAACGGAAGATCTCAACAGTTACCTCCGGCTGTCTCCAGAGAAGACCCTTCAAAAGGGGCATCTCCTGACATGAGGTCCAGGAGTTTTCTGGACGAACAATACATAACGCAGCAAAACACTTCCTACTATCAATCCTGTGTTACCCCATACGCAGATGCTGTAACCTCTTACCTTGAAGAAAATGGTCTTGACGATAAGTACGAGATCTATGAAGCCGCTTTATCGTGGACCTGGGTATCCGATGAGACCCTGAATGGCGTAGATGAAAAATGGCTTACTCCAACAGAGTTTCTTGAAGAAACCCCTGCTTATTCCAGCAATCCTGATTATGGAGAGCCTGTCAGTGATTGTGAGGAACAGGCAAACACTCTTGCATCCCTGCTGATTGCTTCGGGAGAATATAATGAAAGTACCGTGCGTGTGGCTATAGGGAAAGTAGATTTTGGAAATACCAGTGGTGGGCACGCCTGGGTAGAAGTTTATGAAGACGGGGAATGGTTCCCACTTGACCCAACTGAAGGACCATACTACGATGATGACAACTGCTCTATAGTATCTGCGGATGTATCAGAAATCGACTATGATGAGTACCTGGAAAGTACATATCCGGCTGCAAAAGTCTGGTATTATTACAATAACAAGTACTTTATGGAAGTAGGAAAGCAGAATGGAGATGTTCCAGTGTTCTGGGCCGAACAACCGGAAAGTTATTCCGGAAAACAGAATGGAAATGCTCAAATGTTCTGAAACGAGCAGCCAGAAGGTTATCCGGACTGAACACACCTGTCGAGTAAGGTACTTCCAACCTTCGTAGAATTGTCAAGTGTTTTAACTCTAAGGCGGGAAGTCCCCTTCCTTGACAGCTTCTGGTGAGAACCGGAAGGTGGCAGGTGGAGATGAAAGCCGTCAACTTCAAAAATAAAAATACAGTAGAGGCCAGGAGCGAAGTTAAAGACTAAATAAAGATAAAAATTGGTTGAGGAAGAAAGCAAATGGTAAATTCACTCTTCCACCTGGTAATCGGCCTTCTGATTGCCCTGGCCCTCGGCTTCAAAGGAAAAAGCGATTATATCGAAAAAATCAACGTGATCGGCGCCGTTCCCGACGCCTCCGCATACGTTGAAATAGCTGGAAAACTCTACAGCACAGCCGTTCCTCAGGAAATCGATTATCCTGTTTACAGCGTTTCGGAAGAAAATGGTTCGGTAACTGTTATGCTGAGCGATGCGAGAGATCAGTATGTTAAATACTGGGCTTATTTCAAAACGGTTTACAGGTTCGTTTTCGATAGGGAGAGCGGGGAGTATGTGGCTTATGCGAGTGAACAGGAGGGAAGGGAGGAGAAGTTGGAGGAGAATTGGTTTGAGTAAAAATATAAGTTGAATTATACATGCTTATATAGGGTTTAGTAACTTTTCAATAATCTTGGTTTTCTTAATTTATTACAACTAGTTTGTATATAGGAAATTAATTTTTTCTAAAGATAGATCCGTTACTTTATATCAAAATCACACAATTAATTTAATATACTTTCTTGTTTATATTATAACTATATTTTTACTATTTACTGGTGGATAAAATGATTGGAGAGTCAGTCTTTTTTATAAGTACTGAAAGCTCTACTTATACGAATATTCTTCTCGAATATGTAGGTTTGTTATTTGCTTTACTACACTTTTTTAGAGAATTATTATTTCCAATCATATCCCTGTTTAACGTATCATATATAAACGGAATAATTCCAGTTGTTACTTCTTTTCTAGATAAATTAGTCTCACTATTAAAATCTTTTATAGAATTGTTTACGCTCACTGTTATTATTATTTTTTTATTCAGGCTAATCGGTTGGTTTTTGAGTGAAAATAAAGGAATCGAAATATATCCTTTTAAAGTTTCTGGTGATCTTGAAAAGTTTGATGAAAGAGCTATACCTGAGCGTCTAGTGCTTGAATCTCGAAGGATCTTGAAAATACATCAAGATACTAATCAAATTTTCGAGTATAGTAATCGCAAAGGAAAAGCTCTTCTCCCACATAAAAAAGCTGCACAAGCCAAAATTTCAAGAGGTAATTCTGAGATAGGTTCTAAGATGGATGGTGTTTTGGCTTCAGAGACCGTCTTACCAGTTATTAATATGAGCCTCAGTTCTGAAAGTATTGAAACAGAAATTTCCACCGTAGGAAGCATCAGTATTGCAGGAGTAAGTATCCCGCTAGGAGAACTTATTTTAATTCTCAAACAAATGCGTAAGTCGCAAAGTCCGAGCCAATATATTACAGGAAGTATACAAAAAAATAATTTGGAAATTTGTCTAATCGCATTGATGGGAGGACGTAGGCCATATAGCTGGCAGTTGAGTGATAGAAATGCTTACTATGGTGAAGACAAAATTAATAATCTTACCTACATTCGGCAGCAAGCACATCCCAACATTTAAATATCTTTAATTGTTATTTTTTGTATGTTCAGTTAAAAACCAGTATCATACGGACTATGTATATAGCAGGGTTTGTCTGTTATCTCAATTATTATAAATATATATTAATTATGTCATGGTTAACATTTAGTAATTTTTGATTTAAATGGAATTTCAAAAGTTCTGAAAAAAACGATATCAATAGAAAAATTGAATGGATTTTTATGTCGACCTGCCGAAAGCAGGATCTTATTAAGGACCTGGCTTTTAGGATTATTTACGATTTGTCTGTGGAACAGAGCAGTACTATGGATGTAACTGAACATCAGGCTAAAACATGGGAAGGTTTTAAGTACTGTACTGAAGCCATTGGTTCTTATCTTCTTTACATAAATACTGGAAAACTTAAATTCCTTGAAAATGTTCGAAAAAATTGTATTGAAAGTTTAGAGACCGAAAAAGAATATCCTCTACTTTTCAAATTGTTTTTTTCCCTTGGAGTCGAATATTCTAACAATAGATATTATTCTTTATCGGAAGAGGTTCTTCGTCGATGTGTAAATATTAGACCCCATGAGGCAAAGGCATACAATACTTTGAGTCCTGTCCTTGCTAATCTTAATCATAATGATGAAGCTTTGGATGCAGCAAATGAGGCAATAGAAAAACTAAAAACTTATCTTAAAAAGGTTTGGTTAATCAAAATTTATGTTCTTGCTGCTCTTGGTCGTAACAAAGAAGCTTTGGAAAGTCTCCGTCAATGTACTAATCTTAGATTCAAAGAAAAAAAGGCATATGACGCTTTAAGTACTCTTATTAATCTTGGTTATAATAAAGAAACTTTAGAAACTGCAGAAAAAGCAATGGAAGAACTAAAAATTGATCTGGATAAAGTCTGGTTAAACGGAAGTTTTACTCATATCAATCTTAATCACAGTGTAGAAGCTTTGAAAGCTGCAGATGGGGCAATCGAAGAACTAAAAACTGATCTTGCCATAGCTTGGTTAAACAAAAGTCTTGCTCTTGCTAATATTGGTCGCAAAAAGGAAGCTTTGGATGCTGCAGATAAGGCAATAGAATTGAACTCTAATTATGCTGAGGCCTGGTCTAACAAAAGTCTTGCTCTTGCCAATATTGGTCAATATGATAAAGCTTTGGATGCTACAGATACGGCAGTAGCAATCGATCCCAATTTTTCTTTAGCATGGTCTAATAAAAGTTTTTTTCTTGCGAAATTTGGTCGTAATGAAGAATCGCTGGACGCTGCAGATGAGGCAATAGAATTAAACCCTAATCTTGCTATGGCTTGGGTCAACAAAAATATTGCCCTTGCTAACCTTGGTCGTAATGAAGAAGCTTTGAAAGCTGCAGATAAAGCGATAAAATTAGATCCTGATCTTGCTATAGCTTGGAATAACAAAAGTTTTTTCCTTGCTAACTTTGGTCGTAACGATGAAGCTTTGGAAGCGGCAGATAAGGCGATAAAATTAGATCCTGATCTTGCTATGGCTTGGTTAAACAAAAGTCTTGCTTTTGCTAATATTGGTCAATATGATAAAGCTTTGGAAGCTGCAAATAAAGCAATAGAACTAAATTCCAATTTTGCTGAGGCTTGGTCTAACAAAAGTTTTTTCCTTACTAGCCTTGGTCATAACGATGAAGCTTTGGAAGCTGCAAATAAAGCAATAGAACTAAATCCTAATCTTGCTGAGGCATGGTCTAACAAAAGTCTTGCTTTTGCTAATCTTGGTTGTAATGAAGAAGCTTTGGAAGCTGCAAGTAAAGCAATAGAACTAAATCCTAATCTTGCTGAGGCATGGTCTAACAAAAGTTTTTTCCTTGCTAGCCTTGGTCATAACGATGAAGCTTTGGAAGCTGCAAATAAAGCAATAGAACTAAATCCTAATCTTGCTATGGCTTGGTCTAACAAAAGTCTTGCTTTTGCTAGCCTTGGTCATAACGATGAAGCTTTGGAAGCTGCAAATAAAGCAATAGAACTAAATCCTAATCTTGCTGAGGCATGGTTAAACAAAAGTCTTGTTCTTACTAATCTTGGTCGTAATGAAGAAGCTTTGGAAGCTGCAAATAAAGCAATAGAACTAAAGAATGGTTGAAATATAACTTCAAGTTCTCACTCTGGTAATGGCTCTATAATTGTACTTCTCAAACATCACTAATGTCAATATAGGGTGTAAATACTTGAAATTAAATTTTTATTATTCCTAAATCCTAATACAACAATAAAATTGAAGAAAACTTTAGAAAACTAATCGTCTTCTCTCTTTTTTCAGGTCTCCGCCGCCTGCTTCGCAGTCGTATGATACCCCGTTTTAAGATTCCTCGAAATTCTTCTAACCGGCCCTGAGTTCAGAAATTCTTCAAAATTGGGCTTACGGGCGTGGTTCACCCAAAAAATCGATTCAAAAAACCCCACCCCCAAAATAAGTCTACCGCCCGGCTCCCCTCCAGACAAAAAGCCCGCCGCCGGAAATTTCATAAACGTTTTCACTCATGTGGAACCTCGTTGATTTTGTCAAAAATTACAGACCTTGGGAAAGTGATTCAAACTTAGATATCTCTTTTTTGTAAAGAAAGAGGAACCGGACACTACGTGAATACATAGAGTCCTCAAGTTCACATTCTGGACCCTGGCTCAAATTAAACAGGACAAAAATGTGATGTTGGTGCCCAATATTATCAGAAATTTTGAACGAGAGTCCAGAGTGCGAAATTAGAGATACTTTCATGCCAAATAAAAACATTTAAATTATTTTTTACTTTTTTTGAAAGGCCGCACTGCGTGCGTGACAAACTCCGCTTAAGACGACTAATGACGTTGCTTTGGCTCAGCGAATTCACTAATCTAAGGAGCGGTCGCAAAAAAATAAAAACTTACGAGCAAAATAATAAATCAAGCTCAAGGTTTGACTTACAACGAATTTTAGTATATGAAGTAAAATCTGCTAATTAGCGGTGTTTCTATTCCTTCCAACCGCTCTGTCAGAGAAATTCCTCAAAACCTGCTTTACCTTTTGAATAGGCTTCGTGCCATCCTGAAGGTACGGGCGCTTTTTCATAAAGGTTTTTCCTCTGAGCCTCAAGAAGTTCCGGGGTCTTTCCCATAAACTCTGCAGCACAGAGTACTTGGCTTTCAACCATTCCGGCTAGTTCTTTTACCCAGCTGCATCCTTCAAAAGACCTGAGCAGATGGTGGTCCAGAATCCGGGTATCAATATGCCTGGCCAGAAGGAGAGCATTTTCCGAAGCCTCTTTTCCTGCTTCAGGAACGCGGTGTGAAAGATAAAGAGGAGGGCCGGAGGCAAAAACAATTGTAGGTTCCCAGGCGAGCACTTTGAGGACTGCTTCCCTGTTCAGAAGCTGGATGTCAGAACTATGGACAAAAACCTCATCTCCTTCGCAGATCCGGGTCATCATTACAGTCCCGAAGCCTTTTTCTCTGGCCCCATGAGGGACAGGAGAAGAAAACTCCATATTGCCAGACTTCACGCCTTCCGAAGCCGGGAGAGGGAAACCCAGAAACTCCGAAAGTTCACGCCTCCGCTTTGAAGACAGGCCTGAAATTTTTTCAGGGCCTTTACACCAGAAGTTTATCCCGTCAAACGAAGGGAGGGCTTCCATTGGCAGCTGATACGGATCTTCAGCCCTCATTGGCATGTGGTCACCGTGAAAATGGCTGATAACAACATCTGTAGCCTGCCCAAATGCAGAAAGGACTTTTTCTCTTATCCTGAAAGCAGCAGCAACCTCTATTGGGTGGGGAAGCAGGCCTGAACGTAAGCGTGCAAGCGCAACTCCGGGATCGATCAGGATCGTTCTATCGTCCGTCTTTACAACGCAGGCAAGGGATCTTGCCCCAAAGGACTCACACCCAAGTATTTCGATCTGCACATTTTCACTCCTTTCCAGAAAGGTATTCTCTGGAAAACATCTGTACGGTCAGAACAAAGTAGGAGAGCAAAAGGGGACCTATAACAATTCCTAACAGTCCGAAAAGGGATACTCCTATAACAACCCCAAGCAGGGACAGAAATGGATGGATTTCTCCAACTCTTTTCTGGATAATAGGCCTGAGGAAATTGTCAATAACACTTATAAAAATCCCCGCTGCAAGTATGGCGATCGCTGCGGTATAGTCTTTCTGGAAAAACTGGACAATAGTTGCAGGAACCCAGACTAAAGGTGCTCCAACAACAGGTAAAAAGGATAGAATTGCTGCAATGAAGCCCCATAGGAAAGCTCCCTGGATATTAAAGATAACAAATACTATAGTCAGAATTCCACCCTGGACAAGAGCAACTGCCCCACTGGCGATAAGAGTTGTCCGAACCATTCTCCGGAACTCATCCAGAAGAGTGGCTGTATTTTCTTCATTGAAAGGAACTGCAACAGAAACCTGGCGCATAAAATCCGAATCTTCTTCAGTAAAGAGGTAGTAAAGCAGAAAATACATAATCAATAGCCCGATGGACTGCTGGCTCAGACTCTGGATTGACCCCACAATGAACAGGCTTGTGTAATTAACGGCCTGTGAAGCAAGTTCCATTGCTTTTTCTTCAATTTTGGTCTGGAATACATCTATAGGAATATTCAGTCTCAAGAGAGAATCAGTTAAAAAGTGGCCTCCAGCCTCAATAGACGCGAGAATGGATGCCTGATTAACTAAAAGCTGTTCGATTTCGTCGATGATTGTATTCAAAAGAAAGTAAAGAGGAACCAGTACAACAAAAATAGAAATTATTATTACAAGTACGGCTGCGAATTGCTTCCGAATCTTTAGTTTTCTTATGAGAAAATGATATAAAGGACGAAATATAACGAAAAGGATCAAAGCCCCAAAAATATAATTTAAATAAGGAAGTGTAGCATAAGCAATAAGCACTGTCAGAACAGCAATTATGAGAAGAGCCAGAGCCATCTTTACAGCTTTTTTCATCAAACCTAATTAGCTTTCTATTATTAAAATATAAGTATGACTGTTTCAAATCAACCGTTGCGCCGGTTGATCACGCCGATAGGGTTTGGGGATAAGATTCTAGCTCTTCGTCATTTCCTACGGATAAGATGATTTTCAATTTAAGACCGCATTGGTTTTTATGAAGACATTATGAAGATATCCACACAAAACAACGAAGAGCCAAGACTCTCAAACCCAAACACTGCCCGGGGTTTTCGCTCAAGCCTTTTTTGAAAAGGCTTGCAGAAAAGCAGTTTTTTAAAAAGGCTTGTGTTAAAAGTCTGTTATCAGGGTTTGCTTTTCGTCCCTTTCGCGGAGCCTGGTGACTCCTATGCCTACTAGCCTGAGCTTTCGATTCCCTATAAATTCGGAGAGAAGCTGCATGGCTGTCTTTTTGATCACAAAGATGTCCGAAGTCCAGATTGGGATGGTTTTTGAGCGTGTATAAGTAGAGAAATCCTCGAAACGTACGGTGAGGACTACGGTTTTGAAAAGGAACCTGTTTTTGAGGAGAGAACTATGCACACTTTCAGCAAGCAAGTCAAGAGACCCGGTGATTTTTACAGGGTCACTGGTATCCTCAGCAAAGGTTCCATGCCTGCTGATTGATTTTACACTTTCCTTTTCCCGAACTTCCCCAAAATCAAGCCCGTTTGCCAGTTGCTTCATGCGAAGTCCCATTTTTCCGAACTTTCCAGAAAGCAGCTGTACATCACAGTTTGCAAGTTCTTCTACCCTATTTAATCCCATTGATTTCAGTGCATCAGCTGTCTTTTCCCCGATTCCTGGAATTTTTGAAACTGGAAGTGGAAATAGAAATTCCCTTACATCTTCGTGTCTGACAACGGTAAGCCCATCAGGCTTCTGGAAGCCAGAAGCGATTTTTGCGATTAGTTTGTTCGGTCCGACTCCGACTGAACAGGTAATTCCTTCCTGCTTCTGTACTTCATCCTTGATCCTGAGGGCATAAAGGGCTGCTTCTTCAAAACTCGTGATCTCAGGCCCTGGTACAAGATAGGCTTCATCCACGCTGACCTGCTGGAACCGGTCTGCAAATCCCTTCAAAAGTTCCATTATTTTTTCTGAAACGCCTGCGTAGAGTTTCATGTTTACAGGCAAAAAAACCGCATCCGGACAGAGCCTGTAAGCCTGTGAAATGGGCATTGCGGAGTGAATTCCGTATTTCCGCGCCTCGTACGAGCAGGTGCTTACAACTCCCCTTCCTGAGCCTCCTTTCGGGTCAGAACCCACAACTACAGGCAGCCCTTTCAGTTCCGGCCTCTCTCTGACCTCAACCGACGCAAAGAAACTGTCCATATCCGCATGGAAGGTAATTCGCCTTTCAGAAGAATTTATTTTCGAAATGGAAACAGGCATTACTCTCAGATAGTAAAAAATATAAAAAAGGTTTGAGGAAGTCGAGTGAAAGTATTAACCTGTTGTTTTTATTTCAGCGCCATCAGGAATATTGAAAACAAATTCTGAATCTGGAATTCCTGAATTAACCTTAAGATCCCATATTTCGGTTTTTGCTGTCAGGTTTCCATTACTGTCATACATCTGGTACTTAAGAGGCATCCACGTTTCTTTATCTACCCAGACTTTCGTGTAGTATTGTGCAGCACTTTCTCCGGTTTCTTTAGGACTTGTCTTTAGCAGGTACGTTTCCCTGTTGTCAAGCTTCTCAACTCCAAGTAAAGAGACATTCGTATCATTAAGGGTAATTCCTATGAGAGTCAGATAGTCACTTTTAGTTATTTCAGGAGTTTTGGGAAGCTTTGTTTTCATTACCGTATTTGTACCTGGGGTATAGGTCCACCGGAATTCTCCATCTGAAAGTACAAGCGTCTCTTCCTCCTTCCCGGGTTCCTGTATAAAGTTCTTAATCATATGAGGTTTTTTGTATATGGTTTTAAATTCGGTTTCTATGGTTTTTTCCCCGGTGTAGTAAGTAGAGTGCATTGTATACGAATAATCTTGAATGCTGTCCTGTTTCTCCAGCATCTGGGTTGCAATATCTTCGGCACTCAGATTTTTTTCCGTGCAGCCTGAAGCAAAAAGAGCCAGAGTTATGAAAATGAACAGGAGCATTGACTTGAGTGTTTTCTTTATTCTCATGTTACTCATCCTCTTTATTTTTATTCGTTGAACTCGTATTCGCAGGGTAACACTGCTTTTCTACTGGCTGACGTTATCCAGAGGCAGACCGGCTATCACCTCGGTGTCTGATTTGCCAGGCACAACGTCGCGGCTAGAAAAACCGGTAGTCTACGATTGAGTGAAAATGAAAACTTTACCCGCAGTGGAGAAATCGATAATTAAAACATCAAAATATCAGAATTTATTAACGGACGAGTCCTCCTTTCTTTTCCGGCTTTACCTTTATTTACTCTATCCTGGTAACTACCCTGAGAAACTTTAAGGTCAATCTTATCTTGAAAACCTGAGATTGGAAAAATTTTAGCATAACCAGGTTTAATATTTTTACTAAATATCTCAAATTTTTACGAGTTTTAATCAGTAAGGACAAAAATAATATAAACTTTTCTCTATTTTTTGAAAAAATATTTTTATAAAGCCGAGAAATATATAATTTAGAGATAACTTCAGTCCTGTGCTTTTCAGTTTTAAAAAGGAGAAATTTGAGGAATATTTAAAATCTGAAATTTCATGAGAAGCTATCTGTTCGGAAAAAGAGCGTATTAATTGACCAGATGCAGGTGCTCGAAGTCAAAAAAAGTAAATGTCCAACCTTTCCAGACATTTAAATCAAAATTTTTGTATAAAGGAATATGGCCCGCAGGAAAAGGCCCGCAGGAATGAGCAGGGTATCCGGTCCCAGAGCCGAAAAAAATGTATAGAGGTCTAAAAACCTCTGATGCGAGAATGAATTTCAAGCAAGATGGTGGGGAAATGAAAGGGGTAAAGATAATATTTGGCTTTTTTGCAGTCATTGTACTTATCCTCGTAGCTAATGCGGTTCTCAGAACCGTGCCAATCAATGGTTGCGGAGAAAATGGAACAGAGCTTGCCTGCATTCAGCTTTCGCCCGGTTTTTCCATTGATTATTATGCGGAAAATATTAAGAGTGCAAGGTCAATGGCCCTTAGCCCTAACGGTAAGCTCGTTATAAGTTGCTGAGGTTTCCGGGTTCTCTGTTATGATGACATCGAAGCAAATCTTGAAGGCCTGCCTGAACCTGTTGTGGTGAACGATAATTTCCCATCTGACCGCACTCACGGCTGGAAATCTAAGAAATTCGGCCCTGATGAAAAGCTGTATGTGCCTGTCGGAATACCTTGCAATATCTGTATAACCGGAAAATTCAAAAAATAGTGTCAAACAATTGCGAATATCCACTTAAGTTGAGAAATTCGTAATTGGCTGTTCGGGTGTGTTTTTTGGGTGGGTCGAATCAGCGATTGGTATCGCTTTTACTATCCACTAACCACACACTCCTTTTAAACACTTTTTACATTATTTCACGCTTTGAAACGTTAAATTTCACTTAAACAAAATCGTAAAAATAGAAAAAACGTGGGCCGGACGATGCGAATTCCGGCTTCCTAATAACGAGGATTCGAGATCGTCTGAGATAGTTCACAGGATTTTTTGTTTGGTCTTAATACTTTGGGTTGGCCCACAATATCGATATGTTCATACAAACATAAAACTCTTTCGATTTTATTCGTTTTTGGTATTGTTAAATCTCGTTCCGCAACCTATTAAGAGTTTTCTTGTACCTGCTTTTTCCTTATGTTCATATTGTTTTCATATTCCTTCAATTAATAATAAAATTCGCTTACTATGAAAACGTCTTATATGATGGGTTTTTCACATTCTTAATATGCTTTTTTGTATGCAGTATCGTTTTTCAGCATTTGAAGATGCCGCTGATATTTTTCTTCAAAATCGTCACCCAAGTTCAACATGCTCATTCCGCCTGCTATAATATCCATAATCTCATTTTCCATGGATGTTCTCTTGTCCGTGGATTTTCTGAACTGTAACACTTCACTCTTAATATCTCGAATCGCCTTGTTTTCTAAACAGTCGATTTTGAGCATTTCATTTTCTCATTGTAGGCATTTTACTTATTCGCTGAGTAATTTAAATTCAGGTATTTCTGTAATAGCATTTTTCTTCTGAATCGTTAGAAATAGGACAAATTTAGCATATATTTTCTTATATTCGCGGTGTTTCGCTTGGTAATAGGCTGTTTTTACGTTACTGATTTTGTGTCCCATCATCAGATCAACAAAATCTGCGTCAGCTCCCTCGTTTCGCAATAGAGTATAGAAATACTTTCGCATGTTATAGGATCTTATAAGATTCCATCTCGCCTTGGATTCTTTTTTGCTTTTTCAGCAATGCGCTCGTCAAAGTTTCCTGAATATCAGATTTTTCGGGCGCTTTGAGATTTGACTAGCGGTTCTATTGGTATGTTGATTCTCGATGTGGGGACGTCGATGTAAATATTCTTGAAAAAGGATGCGATACCTGCAATTTTTAGGAGCTTGGTGTTCGGTGCGATTTTCGCCGTATTTAAAAACGCTACGTATCTTAGGAATTCCTCAAAGATTCGGCGTTCATCCATTAGTTTGCCCGCTTTGAGATCTTCCCCTGCTTCTTCTATTAGTTGAGTAGGGTTTTTATTTGTAAAATTACAATATTCATTTAACGTAGAAAGATAATTTCCTGTTGTCCAATGCCGATTGTATTTTTCTATCCACAACTACACATTCGAATCCGATTTTATATTGGCAAGTGTGCTTTTGAACATTCTAGATGTTTATTATGTCGTCACATATGATAAACTTGTATAATTTGTATATCTTTTCATCTTTATTCTCTGATTCCAACCGGGGGAGCTTAATTAAATTTCAAATGGGAGAGCTTAATTAAATTTCAAATGGGGGGAGCTTAATTAAAGAAGATCAGGAGAGTTTAAAGCATGTTACTTCAGAAGATGTTGAATCTTCGAAGGAGATTGTGATTAATCAGCCGGATGCAGATCCTGAAAAAACTGAAAAAAATATTATCGGACAGCCTTTTCCGGAAATCACATCAAAATCGCTTGCAGGTAACGTCGTAACTTTTCCCGGAGCTCTGGAGGGAAAGGTGATACTCATCTGTATTGCTTTTGTGCGTAGTGCTCAGAATATGATTGATTCCTGGGCTCAGCCTTTTGAAAGGAAATTCGGAAAAGACAGCAGGTTTGCAGTCTATGAAATTCCGATGATAAACAAAGCCTGGAAGGTAGTCTCCTGGGTAATCGACTCAGGTATGAGAAGTGGGATCCCAGTAGAAAAACATGACAATGTAGTTACTTTTTATGGAGATTACTCCGGTTATCAGAAAATTCTTGGGATGGAAAATACGAACCTTGCCTATGTCTTTTTGCTAGATCAGAAGGGAATTATCCGCTGGAAAGGGCAAGGGTATTCTAGACCTGAGACTGAAATAGAACTTTTTGAGACTGCAGAAATTCTCATATGATAGAATCTCAAAAAAATGGTGGGGAAAATGAAGGGAACAAGAATAATACTTGGTTTTTTTGCAATCATTGCACTTATCTTTGTAGCTTATGCGGCTCTCAGAACCATACCACTTAATGACTGCGGAGAAAACGGGACCGGACTTGACTGCATCGAGCTTCCGCCCGGTTTTTCCATTGATTATTATGCTGAGAATATTGAGGGTGCAAGGTCAATGGCGCTTAGCCCTAATGGCACTATCTTTGTCGGAAGCCGGGATACAGGAAAAGTTTATGCGGTTCTTGACCGGAACAATGACAGTAAAGCCGACGAGGTTCTTGTGCTTGCTGAGGGCCTGGATATGCCAAACGGGGTGGCGTTCAGGAACGGTTCGCTATATGTCGCTGAGGTTTCCAGGGTGATCCGCTATGATGACATTGAAGCAAGGCTTGAAAATCCGCCTGAACCTGTTGTGGTGAAAGATAATTTTCCGTCCGACCGCGCTCACGGCTGGAAATACATCAAATTCGGGCCTGACGGAAAGCTGTATGTGCCTGTAGGAATGCCGTGCAATGTCTGTAATAAGGAGGGAGAGGACGAACGGTATGGAACAATCATGAGAATGGAACCTGATGGAAGCCAGCTTGAGATTTTTGCAAAGGGTGTCAGGAATAGTGTCGGATTTGATTGGAATCCCAGTACCGGAGAATTATGGTTTACTGACAACGGAAGGGATTGGCTTGGAGATGATGCGCCTCCGGATGAACTTAACAGGGCGCCTGTACAGGGAATGCATTTCGGTTTTCCTTATTGCCACGGGGGAGATATTCCGGATCCTGAATTCGGAAAACTCAGGAACTGTTCAGAGTTCACACCTCCTGAAATAAAGCTGGGCCCGCATGTGGCTGCTCTTGGAATGACCTTTTACACAGGTACAATGTTTCCTGAAGAGTACAGAAACCAGATTTTTATTGCAGAACATGGCTCCTGGAATAGAAAAATCCCAATCGGATACCGGGTTTCCCTTGTCAGGCTGGAGAATGGAAAGCCTGTAAGTTATGAACCTTTTGCCAACGGCTGGCTTCAAGGACTTGCAGCCTGGGGAAGACCTGTGGATGTCCTTGTAATGCCTGACGGAGCCCTGCTTGTTTCGGATGACAAAAATAATGCAATTTACAGAATCAGCTACGGCTGACCCAATTTTCTGATATGGTAATCGTAATCTGGTAAACGTATTTATTTTGGCATGAAAGTACATGGGGGATATCTTCCTCACGTGCTCTTTTCCTCCTTTTTCCTCGTAATTGCAAATATTTCACTCATTATTGTTATCCTTTCATCAACCGATAATATCTCGTTCTCAACAATCTTTGTCTTTTGAGTTTCTCCCTTTTTATATCCAGTTTCATCTTCGTACATCTCATCATTTGTGATAAGATGCCATATTATCGTTGCAATTTTCCTTGCAAGGGCAATAATTGCCTTTGAATGCCCAATTGACTTCTTTTTCCTGTTAAAAAACTCTTTTAACTTGCTATTTTTCGTTTTTGCCGCTGCCTGAGCAATTTGTGTCAAAATCCACCTTGCTTCCTTAGGTCCTCTCTTTGTGATCCTACCGTTGTGGTATTTATCTGCGGATTGGTACACATTAGGAACAAGACCAAGCCAGGACGCAAGTTTATCTCCTGAAGAAAAATCGTTAAAATCCCCAATTTCAGCAATTAGAGTTGCTGCTCCAAGTTTCCCTATACCTGGAACAGACATTAAAATTTCCATTTCGTGCTTATGATTATTATAAGCATAATTGAATATTTCGTTTTCTAAAACTTCTATTTCATCGTCTAGACTCTTTATGAGTTTCAGACAGATCTGAAGCCTGAATGCAGCACTTTGAGAAATTTCGTTATTAAGAACTTCTCGTATCTGATCACTTTTTTTACGAACATTTGGGGAAAGACTTGCTATAATCTGGTCAACGCTCTTACCTGAAGAGATTCCCGATAAGATCATTATACCATTCTTGCCAAATATATCTGTCAGCACATTCTTAAGATTAAACATTTCAGGCGCGAGTATAGCATGTGCTTTGTTTTTTATATCGGTTCTTTTTTGTACAAGGCTATGACGAAGCCTAATGCATGACCTGAATGCTCTATGATCTATTGGGAAAATTCTTGATGGCTGAATCATATTATTCAATGCAAGTTGCGCAATGAATTCTGAATCTAGCTTATCTGTTTTTTTGTGTGTAAAAGCCTTCATATCTCGCGCATTTCCAACTATTACAGGTAGATAATTTATCAATGAATCATGAATCGGAACCCAGAAATCACTGGTTGATTCGCATGCAACAACATTACATTTTTCTGATATTACCCATTTTTTAAAGGTCAAAATGTCATCATCGGTTCTATTAAAACGTTTTTGCTGTTTTTCACCGGATCTGCAGAGGATTGTAGCAATGAAAAAGAGTTTGTGAATGTCTAAACCACAAGCTTTGTTTATAACTTCAATCAAATTAGATCACCCAATTTATTTGGGCAGTGGAATTGCCTCAAAGGCCAATTTGGCATCCGTGATCAAAGTCACATGTGAGCCTTCGATGGCAATTCACTGATTAGTTTTATGACGGTTTTAAAAAACCAAAATAAGTACAACCTTACTGCCCAAGATAATGATGGGATCTATTGTCAAAAAAGGTTGAGTAGAGTACTTTCATTTATTTGTGC
>Ga0183095_10686_pt1 | contig 72346 bp, 61 predicted proteins | sample BioMet4_FD_130346 | JGI IMG/M metagenome (GOLD analysis project Ga0183095, IMG submission 130346) | Microbial communities from bioreactor (seeded with sewage sludge) at LBNL, California, USA - Biofuel metagenome 4 (v2) (version 3) | ecosystem: Engineered > Bioreactor > Anaerobic > Unclassified ... | reverse complement strand
GCTATTGCTTCTTCTCGCCCACGTCTCACGATGTGAACCTTGCAAGTTGCTATGGGGTTCGTCGATAGCTACGCCCCTGGTGGACTTTCACCACAGACTTACGGCATGCCCGTCATACTAAAAAGGACTTTTACCTTCAAAGGCAGAAGTCCTTTTTGTTTTCCTTTATTATCTACAGCTGTGAATGTTCCTTGAATGCCGTTTCTCCCTCGTTGATCACGAAAGCCTTCAGCTTCTGAACATGGCTGTCAGCTACAGCTCTTGCGGCTTCACTGTCGCCGCTCTTGATGGCGTCTATGATGTTCTTATGCTCGATCGGCATGTTTTCATATCTCGAAAAATCATCATAATACAGGTACCTGAACCTCAGGGCAAGCTCCTGCACCGTTTCTGAAAGCTGAATAAGTGTCTTGTTGTCGCTGAGCGCTACTATGCGCTTATGGAACGCCTCGTCATAATGAATGATCTTCTCCATATCGCCGGCATTGATGGCGTCGCTGTAGCCTTTTGTTATCTCTACAAGTTCTTCCACCTCTTCCGGTGTTATACGCTGCGCCGCCAGGGATGCTGCCAGACCTTCCATATCCTCGCGAACGGTCAGGGTGTCTACCATGTCCTTAACTGAAATATCTGAAGCATATGCTCCGCGCCTGGGCTCGATTACTACCAGCCCTTCCTTCTCCAGCTTACGGATCGCTTCTCTGACAGGAGTTCTGCTAACTCCCATTTCATCTGCCAGCTCGACCTCCATCATCCTTGTTCCCGGTGTGATCTTGCCCACAAGGATCTGCATCTTTAACTGCTCATAGACGATTTCTCTGAGCGGTCTGTGATTCTGTAAATCAAAGTTTAACATTTTTCCCTCTTATTCCCATCAACTTATTGAATTATTTTGTCGTTTTTGTCCAATATGCCTCATACTTGCTGTCACGAAGTTTGCCGCATGCGCTTATCGCCGTCTCCATGCTGTCATATAATGCAAATACGGTGGGGCCGCTGCCGCTCATCAAGACCTTTTCCGCACCGGTCTCTTCCATGAGCCGCTTCAGCTCTGCTACCTCAGGATAGCTGTCAAGTGTGTATTCTTCAAGGACGTTGATAAAGTTGTCATAAATGGTCGGATTTCCCGAATCCAGATCCTCTGCCAGCTTGTCGTTGTCCGGTCTTCTGTTTATTCTGCAGGCATCAATGCCTCTGTAGACTTCTGCGGTGGAAACGCCCAGCGGCGGTTTTGCCAGCACCACCGGTCTGACTATGCCTCTTATGGGCTGCAGTATCGTTCCTCTTCCTGTAGCTCTCGCGCAGGAAGACGCCATGGGATCCTTTCTTATATCGCGGGGCAGTCTGTAATTGGCCTTTGCCTGCCCGATGGCGCTGAATGGCACATCAGATCCCAGCTTTGCACACAGTCCGCATATATCTGAGAGTCCCAGCCTCAGGTTCCACAGCACATTCAGTCCGTGGATCACAGCTGCTCCGTTTCCCGATCCTCCCGCAAGGCCCGCTGCAACAGGTATCCTTTTGTGGATATTTATGTCCAGGGTCCCGGCCCTGTCTCCGTAGGTCTCTATCATCAGTTCCGCCGCCTTGTACGCAAGATTGCGCCTGTCCGTCGGCAGGTAATATCTGTTGGTATGCAGGCGTATCTCAGGCTTTTCGCCGGTACTGCCGCGATGCTCCGTATACGTTATATCCACATCATCGTGAAATGACAGCTGCTGCATTATCATATCGACAGGGTGGAATCCGCTTTCATCAACGGGTCCTACATCTATCGAAAGATTGATCTTAGCAAATGATAATACCTTGATCTTGCTCAAAGCCACTCCCTCAGAATTATTTCTTCTTGCTGCCCTTCGGGTTCTTGCCATAATTAGTCGCCTTCAGTTCGGCCTTTTTTGCAGCTTCCGCTGCCTTCCTGGCCTCAGCTTCTGCCTTGCGTCCGGTTACGAATGTACTTCCGGCCGCTGAAATCGGGCGAGGCCTGGTAACTCTGTAGCAGTCATCATCGTCTGCGTACATTTCATCCAGTTCCCTGTCCAGCTTTTCCTTGGCCTTCTTGTGGGCGTTCTTGCGCTCCACCTCTTTTTCATGCTTGGCTATAAGCTCCTCCACAGATTTTCCTGTGCGCTTTGCCTCTTTGTATGGATTGAAAGCCTCTTCCTTGCCCTCTTTTTCCTTTTCCTTCTCCTGTGACTTTCTCATCTGTATCGCGGAGAATCCGAACATTCCTCCGAACATCAGGAACATCATTACCATGTATATCATGGTGTTTCTTCCCTGGTTCATAGTCTTGAACTCGACCGTTTTCTCAACCCCCAGCTTCTCGCCGTCATTGGCCTGGAAATTCTTGGAGATCGTGCAGATATACTCCTTATTGTCCTTTATGGACTTGCTGCCCTTCTTGGCAACCTTGACCGTGTCCAGAAGTATCAAAGCGTACTTGGTGTCCTTGGAGCTGTAATAGATTCTTACTGGATATGAATTCCCGCTTTTGTCCGTGATAGAGAACTCATCCTTATTGGCAGCCTTAGATGACTTGTTGCCGACATCCTTATTGAAGTACACCTTGACGCACATGTTGTCCTTGGTGGTATCCGTAGCACCGTCCTGAGGGTAAGTAGATGTGATCTTAAAACTTTCCGCCCCGAAACAGAATGCCGATGTCAACATTACTATCAGCATAGTCAAGCACGCAATAGCGCTTATCTTCTTCATGTTCTAATCCTCCGATTCGTTTTTCTTCTTTGTTCTGAGCTTTGTGAAGAAGTCCCTGATAATGGCTGAGCATTCCTCCTCCATTATGCCGGACTCCACTTCCATGTTATGATTGAGCCGTCCGTCTTCAACGATATTAAACAAAGACCCGCACGCACCGGCTTTCGGATCCATGGCTCCGATGTAAAGCTTCTCCATGCGCGACCACACCAGCGCTCCCGCGCACATGGTACATGGTTCACACGTCACATACATCGAACAGCCGATCAGCCTCCAGCCTCCCAGCCTTTCCGCCGCCTGTCTTATGGCGTTGATCTCGGCATGGCCTGTGGGATCTTTGGATGTCTCAGTCGTGTTATGACCTCTGGCTATGATTTCACCATTTTTTACGATGACCGCTCCAATGGGTATTTCACCCAGCTGTCCCGCTATTTTGGCTTCTGATAAAGCCTCTCTCATATAATCGTTGTGCTCATACATTAGAAAAGTATACAACAATTTAATACAGTATTCAAGGTATTTTTGTATCAAATCCCGTGCATGTCTCATAAATTTTCTTGTCCGTATCACAGAAATAACATGCTGCCTTGTTGATTTTTTCCCGATAATTTAGTAACATATATATTGTGAGATTCTGAAAGGAGACAGACAGCTATGGTAATGGACATCGTGACTTGTTGTATAGTGGCTTTCGCCGCGATCTTGTACGCGCGGAGAGGTTTTGCCATAGCTATAATGAGTATTCTGCAGTGGTTTCTCTGCATAGTACTGGGTCTGTTGTTCTGCAGCAGGCTTAAGGATCTCATCGTGGACAAAACCACACTGGATGAATCCATGGACAAATTCTTTGCCGGACGCATGTCTGAAAGTATAACCGATACATCGGCCTTCAAGGCCATGCCCAAGATCTTTGACAGCTGGATGAAGGATACCACCGACTATGTGGCAGGCACCACTGCCGCCGGTATAACCTCCATCATCCTTACTATAAGCTGTTTCATAATCATCGTAATAGCGGTCAAACTGGTATGCTGGCTTTTTAAAAAGCTGCTGTCCAAGAAGCACCACAAGGGGGTCATCGGGTTTGTCGACGGCTTCTTCGGACTTATACTGGGAATATTCATGGGTTTCTTCTTTGTTCTCGTGATATTCGCCATACTGGTTCCGGTGCTTGGGATACTGCCTGCCAGCGCGTCGGGCTTCATAACCCATTCATTTGATACATCGTACTTCAGCGGAGATATCTACGATCATAATTTCCTGCTGGAGCTGGTAAAAAACCTTTTCGCATAGGAGGTGCTCCATGAATGATAACATTGTCGTCAGACCATCGGTTCTTTCCGACTGTCAGCAGTTCTATCTGTGGGAAAGTACCCGTGACGTCACGGAATTTTTCAGTATCGCCGATGGCCAGACCTACGAAGAAGTAGTCAGAGAATTCGTCCTCAACGATACCGATCCGGAAAAGGAACAGTATACCATACTGAAGAGTGACGGCACCCTGCTGGGCAGGATATATCTCGCGGGTATCAGCAGACGTCTCGACTCCCTTGAGGTCTACAGGATATACATAGGAGATCCCGCCGAGCGGAACCGCGGTTATGGACGCCAGGCTCTTAAATGGGTGCTGGACAGAGCTTTCAGAGACGATACATTCCACCGGGTATATCTTGACTATTACACCGGCAACCCCGCCAGGTATCTTTATGAATCCATGGGATTTACACACGAAGGACTGGCTCGGGACGCGTGCAGAAAAATGGGAGAATATTATGACACTAATATTATGTCGATTCTCCGCAAAGATTACGAGAAATTGTATTGACATCGCTCCGGCTTTGTGATATAAAATTAAAGATTTAAGTATTTTTAGAACCGCGAAAGGGGTACTGAATGACAATATTGCTCAAAAATGGAACAGTGTACCTGGACTACGGATTTGTGGTCAGTGATCTCCTCATTTCCGAGGGGCGAGTATTCGTTTTTGACGGCTCCCATAAAGCTATAGATAAAACTGTTGATTGCAGTGGCAAGATTATTATTCCCGGATTTACGGACGTGCATGTGCACCTTCGTGAGCCGGGTTTTTCTTATAAGGAGACCATCAGGACGGGAACAATGGCGGCAGCAAGAGGCGGCTATACCACTATATTCTCCATGCCTAATCTCAAACCGGCGCCATCGACACTGGAAAGCCTCAATGTACAGCTGGAGATCATAAACAGAGATGCGCTGGTCAGGGTGATCCCCTACGGCACGATAACCATGAATCAGGACGGCAGGAGCCGCCTCTCTGACATGGAAGCTCTGGCGCCTCACGTATGCGCCTTCACCGATGACGGCAAAGGCGTTCAGACCGGCAGCCTGATGAAGGACGCCATGGTCAGGGCCAGGTCCCTGGGCAAGATCATCGTAGCGCATTGCGAGGATGAAAGGCTTCTGACAGGGGGCTCCATACACGACGGACGTTATGCGGCAGCTCACGGTATGAAGGGCATCTCTTCCGAAAGTGAATGGAAGCAGGTGGAACGTGATGTTGCTCTGGCTGCGGAAACAGGCTGTCCATATCATGTATGTCATGTGTCAACAAAAGAGTCCGTGGAGATCATCAGAGAAGCCAAGGCCTCCGGCGTGGACGTAACATGTGAAACGGCGCCCCATTACCTGACGCTCTGCGACCAGGATCTCAGAGATGAAGGCAGGTTCAAGATGAATCCCCCTCTGAGAGACGCCGCCGACAGAGATGCTCTTATTAGAGGTATCCAGGACGGCACTGTAGATATGATAGCTACCGATCACGCGCCCCACAGCATTGAAGAAAAATCCAGAGGTCTGGAAGGCAGCCCCTTCGGCATCGTCGGTCTGGAGACGGCTTTTCCGGTGCTCTACACCAGGCTGGTGCTTGAGAAGAAGGCAGTTTCTCTGGAAAGACTCATAGAGCTGATGGCCGTCGCGCCTCGCCGCCGTTTCGGTCTTTCCGAGGCAGTGATCACCGATGGTGGTCAGGCGGACCTTGCAGTCATCGACACAGAGAGAGAATTCATCATAGACCCGGATTCCTTTGCCACCATGGGCAGGGCCACACCGTTCAGCGGCTGGTCCGTAAAGGGTTCCACAGATATGACAATAGCAGACGGAAACATAGTATGGGAAAGGAGCAGCAAATGAAAAAACAGTTTTTAGTAGTTGACAGCGTCAGAAACATCCAGAACGACATCTATTTCATGAATCTGACCGGCGACTGTCATGAGATCTCTGCTCCCGGCCAGTTCATAAACATCCATGTGGACGGATTCTATCTGAGACGACCCATATCCATCTGCGATTACGATGATGGGCATGTATCCCTGGTCTTCAAGACCGTTGGCCCCGGCACAGTCAGACTGGCCCGCGCCAAGAGAGGTGATCTGCTTGATGTGCTGATGCCTCTGGGGAATGGCTTTGATGTGACAAAATGCGGCGTAAGACCGCTTCTTATATGCGGCGGCATCGGCCTGCCGCCCATCTTCTCCCTGGCGCGAACTATGGTCGCCGCGGGCAGAAAACCCCAGGTCATCTGCGGCTTCAATACCGCTTCTGATGTGCTTCCCATGGATAAATTCAGAGAGCTGGGTATCGAACCGGTGATAACGACCATCGACGGTTCCGAGGGAATCAAAGGTCTGGTCACAGATGCCATGGCCGGCGCGGACTACGATTATGTCTTCGCATGCGGCCCCGAGCCAATGCTCAAGGCTGTCTGGCAGCTCGCTCCCGACGGCCAGTTCAGTTTTGAAGCCAGAATGGCCTGCGGCTTTGGCGCCTGCATGGGCTGCAGCTGCAGGACAAAATACGGCTACAAGCGCATCTGCAAGGACGGACCTGTTTTGTTCAAGGAGGAGATAATATGGTAGATACTAAAGTTCAGCTTTGTGGCATCACTCTGGATAATCCGGTGATACCGGCCAGCGGCACCTTCGGTTTCGGCAGGGAGTTCGCGGAATTCTACGATCTGGACGTGCTGGGCTCCATTTCCATAAAAGGCACCACCCGCGAACCGCGCTACGGCAATCCTCTGCCGCGGATAGCGGAATGCACCGACGGCATGCTCAATTCAGTAGGTCTTCAGAATCCGGGCATCGAAGAGGTCTGCAAGACCGAACTCAGGGATCTGGCGCAGTTATTCCACAAACCTGTAGTTGCCAATATCAGCGGTTTCTCCCTCGATGAATATGTTACATGTGCCGAGGCTATGAACAGCGCTGATAATGTGGGCATCATCGAGGTGAATGTCAGCTGTCCCAATGTGCACAGCGGCGGCATGGCTTTCGGTGTAGATCCTGATTCGGCTGCTGAGGTCACCGCTGCAGTACGCCGAGTCACCAGCAAGCCGGTCTTTGTTAAACTCAGTCCCAACGTGACGGACATCGTGCCCATCGCCAGCGCCTGCGAAGCAGCCGGAGCTGACGGCATCAGCCTCATCAACACCCTGCTTGGCATGCGCATCGACCTGAACAAAAGAAAGCCTGTCCTGGCCAACAAAATGGGCGGTTTCTCCGGGCCTGCCATCTTTCCGGTAGCGGTGAGGATGGTATATCAGGTGGCCTGCGCTGTGGACATTCCCATCATGGGCATGGGCGGCATAAGTTCGGCCAGGGATGTGATAGAAATGATGATGGCCGGTGCTACGGCGGTACAGGTGGGCGCGGCCAATCTGGTCGATCCCTATGCATGTAAAACCATCATCGAAACGCTTCCTGCCACCATGGAAGAGCTGGCCATCCAGCGACTTGAAGATATTATCGGCGTGGTCAAATGACCACTTTCAATAATCAGACTTTAAAAGGAGATAATAATGGGAAAAGACGTAATAATCGCCTGTGACTTTCCGGGCAGGACCGAAACTCTGGAATTTCTTGACAGATTTGTCGACAGAAAGCCCTTTGTCAAAATTGGCATGGAACTGTTCTATGCCGAGGGTCCTGACATCGTGCGGGAGATCAAGAAACGGGGCCACCGGATCTTTCTGGACCTGAAGCTCCACGACATCCCCAACACTGTGGAAAAAGCCATGGCATCACTGTCAGAGCTGGACATAGATATGACCAATGTCCATGCCGCCGGCACCATAGACATGATGGAGGCAGCTCTGCGCGGCCTCACAAAACCGGATGGAACACGACCTGTCCTCATAGCGGTCACTCAGCTGACCTCGACCAGCGAAGCGCGCATGCAGGACGAGCTTCTGATAGACAGCTCCCTTCCTGATGTTGTGACGGCATACGCGAGGAATGCCAAGGCGGCAGGACTTGACGGAGTCGTATGCTCACCTCTTGAAGCGGGCATGATCCACGGGGCCTGCGGCCGCGATTTTGTCACCGTAACACCGGGCATTCGCTTTGCCGGTGCCGCGGCTGACGACCAGAGCAGGATCACCACCCCGGAAAAAGCAAGGGAAATAGGTTCAGACTACATCGTGGTAGGCCGCCCCATCACAAAAGCCGACGATCCCGTGGCAGCATATGAACGCTGCAGAAAGGAGTTTATAGATGAGTAACAAAACTGAAGTAGCCAAAGGGCTCTTATCCATCGAAGCGGTCTTCCTGAGACCCGAGGACCCATTCACATGGGCCAGCGGTATCAAGAGTCCCATATACTGCGATAACCGTCTGACGCTGACCGCGCCGGACGTACGCACCATAATCGAGAACGGCCTGGTCGATGTGATCAGGGAAAATTATCCTGAATGCCAGGTGGTCATGGGCACCAGCACAGCCGGCATCGCCCACGCTGCCATAGTCGGACATCTGATGGACATACCAATGGGATACGTGCGCGGCAGCAAGAAGGACCACGGCAGGACCAACCAGATAGAAGGCAGGCTGACCCCCGGACAGAAGGTAGTCGTGGTCGAAGATCTTATCTCAACTGCAGGTTCCGCCTGCGAGACAGTACAGGTCCTTCGTGAAGCAGGTGCAGACGTTCTGGGCATTGCCAGCATCTTCACCTACGGCATGAAGAAGGGGCTTGACAGAATGGCGGAGAATAAAATAGAAAATCACAGTCTCTGTGACCTGGATTCCCTGGTCAGCGTGGCTGTCGATACAGGCTACATCAAGCCTGACGATAAAAACAAGATATTGCGTTTTAGAGATGATCCGTCTGATGAACGATGGATGAAGGAGGAGTAAAATGAGCGAAATACGCAACTTAATCAACATTACAGATCTGTCTGTGGATGAAATAGATCATCTGATCAAGGTGGCAGATGACATAGTGGCACATCCGGAAGAATACCAGGACATATGCGCCCATAAAAAACTGGCCACTCTGTTCTTTGAGCCAAGCACCAGAACCAGACTCAGCTTTACGGCAGCCATGATGGAACTTGGCGGCAACGTACTGGGATTTGCAGACGCCAGCTCCAGTTCCGCCAAGAAGGGTGAAAGCGTAAGCGACACCGTAGTGATGGCCGGATGCTACGCAGACATCATCGCCATGAGACATCCTAAGGAAGGTGCTCCGGTGATCGCCTCCAGGAAAACCACAGTACCTATCATCAATGCCGGCGACGGCGGCCATTTCCATCCTACTCAGACTCTGACTGACCTTCTTACCATCAGCAGGAAAAAAGGCAGACTGGATAACCTGGTAGTCGGACTCTGCGGCGACCTGAAATTCGGCAGGACCGTCCACTCGCTGATCGAGGCCATGCTTAGATACAAGAACGTGAAATTCGTTCTTATTTCACCGGAAGAATTGAGGGTCCCGGACTATGTCAAGGAAAACATGGACAAAGCCGGTGCCGAGTGGTGTGAATATGAAAGACTGGAAGATGCCATTCCTGAACTGGACATACTCTATATGACTCGAGTTCAGAAGGAAAGGTTCTTCAATGAAGAAGATTATGTAAGACTGAAGGACAGCTATATACTCAATCTTGAAAAGCTGCAGCCGGCAAAGAAGGACATGATAATCATGCATCCACTGCCGAGGGTCAATGAGATCTCTGTAGAGGTGGACGACGACCCGAGAGCCTGCTACTTCTATCAGGCACTATGCGGCAAGCACGTCAGGATGGCGCTGATACTATATCTTTTGGGAATGAAATAGGGAGGAAAACATGAATATAGATGGAGTAAATACCGGTATAGTAATGGATCATATCAAGGCAGGAAAGAGCATGCAGATATATGAACTGCTGGGCCTTGATAAGCTGGACTGCTGCGTGGCTATCATACAGAACGCTGACAGCTCCAAATACGGCAAGAAGGATATCATCAAGATCGACGGCAAGATCGATCTGGACTTCGATATCCTGGGATACATAGACAACAATATCACTGTCAACGTTGTCAACGACGGCAGACTTGAGAAGAAGGTACATCTGGATCTGCCTGAGACTCTGACCAACGTGATCAAATGCAAGAATCCTCGATGCATAACATCGATCGAGCAGGAGATCGAGCACAAGTTCAGACTTGTTGACAGAGAGCACAAGGTCTACAGATGCGTCTACTGTGATGCTGAGTACACTGAGTATTAATCGTCTGAATAACGCAAAAGCGCTGTGATCACAGCGCTTTTTTCTTTTTATTAAGCAGTTTGACTCTCTTGTCTATCTTGCTCTGAGGATATTTTTTCGCCTCTGCCAGAAGCAGCGGTTTGATATTGTTGTCAGGCTTCTTCAGGCAATAATCGAGAAGCATGTCAATGAGCGCGTCCACCTCGGCTTCGCTTTCGGCCCCGGCGTCGATGAGCTCCTGTCTGGTGATATCCAGATCTCCGGGTTCAAAAGGTTCTCCGCGTTTTATCATGGTATTCACTGCCGAACGGCTGTCCGGCCTTCTGAATTCGTTGAATCTGGTAATGTCAAATATGGCCTGTGCATAGTCATCTATATAGTAATAGAATTCCTTTCCAAAGTCCTTGAGAAATTTCTTCAGGGCACTAAGCTGCTTTACCTGCAGGAAGTCCAGATAGTTCTCTATGGTCTGCATCATCCATTCCACAGTTTCTGGATCCAGGTTGGATTCCACCATGGTCATTCTGGTCGCCTTGGGATCGAAGGGAAACATCAGTATGTTTAACCTGAATGACAAGTCCGGGTTTTTGCAGTTGTCAAAATTATCTATGATGGCGTAATAGCTTTTTTTGTCCATGAGTTTCTTGATAGGAAAACATCTGGGCATGCAGAATGCCATGAACCCCATCTTCTGAAAAGCCTTCAGCGCCTTGGTAGGTCTGGCCAGCTTCAGAATGTTGATGACCTCGTCCATCTTCTCTTCCTGAGTTATTTCCGGCCATTTTTCTCTGGCCTCGAGCCAGATATCAAAATTCTTCTTCTTAACATCTCCGTTCTGAATGATATCTTCAGTAAGGACATGCAGCATGTTTACCGGTGGCAGCGTTGCAAAATAGTTACTGTCCGCCAGCGCTTTTCTCATATTCTTTTCAGTCATTTTCTCCATAACCGGTACCTCACAGTCATTCTACAGGGTCTATCCCAAACACCTTTTTAACTACCCTCTCCGTTGCATGTCCGTCATCAAGGTAGTTGAACTTGTCATTAAACGCCTTGTATTTTTCATCTATCTGCCAGTTCTCTGAAACGCTGTGGATCACATCGATGACATCCTTTTCATTTTCAACGATGCAGCCCGGCAGTTCATCAAGGTCAAGGTAAAAGCCTCTGATATTATCAGCATAATCCTTTTTGTCATACATATAGAACACTATAGGCTTTTTCAGCAGCGCATAATCAAAGAAAGCGCTGGAATAATCTGTCATCAGCATGTCAGATGCCAGATAAAGGTCATTGATGTCATCGTACCCTGAGACATCGTAAATGAATCCCTTGTATTTCTCAAAATCAAATGAGTTGGCAACCAGATAGTGAGCCCTGAACAGTATGATATAGTCTTCCGCCAGCTGCTGCTGCAGATAGTCGTAGTCAACATCTGAATGGTAAACATAGCCCACACCGCTGGCATGCTGGTTGTCTCTCCATGTCGGCGCATAAAGGATGACCTTTTTGTTCCCGATGTCGTCTATGCCGAGAGATTTCTTCAGTTCCGCTATCTCCTCCGGCCCGGCATTGACCAGGCGGTCGTTTCTCGGATATCCTTCCTCTATCATGGTATCGTCTGTACCGAACTCTTTCAGATTCCATGCGGTGGAAAATTTCTCTGACGCAAACCTGGATGGTGACAAAATGTATCTGAACCGTTCAGCATCAGTCTTGTATTTGTCTTCGATCTCGCTCTTGGTATTCATGACGTTGCCGCCTTCAACCAGATCGTAGCCCAGCCTCTTCAGCGGAGTGCCATGCCAGCACTGAAGGTATATCTGATCATCTTTCGGCATCAGATGATCGAGAAGCCTGTAATTGGCTATCCAGTACTTGGCCTGCTTCATCAGTGTACGCTCTGCTTCAGTATTGAATTTGATCAGACTTGTCCTGGGATCATCGAGAAGAAATTCGTATTCCTCCGGATTCTTGAATGTCCATACAAACCTGTAATCCTTGAATTTATCCGATTTGATCAGACACTCATAGATGGCTTTAGGACTGTCAGAATATGACCTGCCATTAAAGGTATTAAAATATACCAGCTTGGGATTTGTAGGGTATTTATCCCTGTCGCTGCAGTACCTTCTGGTCCTGAACCTCTTCTGCGCCTTCCTGGCGTACTTGCGCAAAACCACATTTTTCTTCGCAATGTTAAAAGCCGTCCTCTTAATTTTCTTTTTTATACCCATCCATTAACCTCCTGAGGAAGTCCGCCATCTGACCTGTGCAGTCTTCCCTGTCTATATCTATATATTTATTGCAGAAGCTCTCAAGAGCCTCATGATCGTAATCCTGATCCAATGCCCTGATCAGCGCCCGCGCATCGTCAAATGCGTACTTTCCTATTGCTTCGCATCCGTAGTCGACGTTCAGTCCGTTAAGGCCGGCATATTCTTCTCTGTCATAAGTGTAGAGAAACAGTGGTTTTCCGGTCAGGCTGGCTTCCACCACAAATGATGAATAGTCGCTTATTACGAAATCCGCGATCGACAGCAGATCATAGGTGTTGAATTCTTCTTCGAAGATCAGCCGCGGATCAGCGGTCGACCTGTCCACCGACTCCTTGTCCAGAGGATGGAGCTTGACTACCAGGTTGTACCTGCCGCCGGCGCTGTCTGCGATTGACTTTACATCCACCTTTCTGCCTTTGCGGAATGTCGGCACATAAAGGATCGTTGGGCCCGTTCTCAGAACCGGATACCTGTCCAGGAGCTTATTCCTGACCATCTCTTTGTCCGCCAGTATGTAATCGATACGCGGAAGTCCCAGCTTCACTATGCTGTCTCTGTCCACGCCAAAGCCCTGACAGAAATAATCCGCTGTTACATCGCTTGAACAGGCTACATAATCGTAGTTGTCATGCATATGCATTATCCTTGCCATGGATTCTGAAGAACCGTCGGGTCTGCCGACGGTCTGGTGGCCGAATTTTTTGATGGCGCTGACCGCATGCCAGATCTGTATCACCTTCAGATTCTTCTTATGGTGAAGAATGCTCACCATGATGCAGTAGGAATCCACCAGAACCACCTGTGAAGTGGCGATACAGTACATTTGTCTGAACATATGAAAGAAGTAGCCAATCATGGCTCCGGGAGTCTTTCCCAATTTACGCGCCAGTATAACCACTTCTATATTGCCTTCGCCTGCAAGTCTTTCACCCAGCATCCTCAGATCGAGAGACGGGCGGTCGCTTTGCCGGCTGATAAATGTCACTTTGTTTTTGGCAGGTGCAAGCTTGATGAACATGTAAAAGAAATTCATTACTGCAACAAAGATGTGCATAAGGATCTTTTTCAAATCATTTCCCCTCTATGTGATCAAGCACTGAGAGGATAGCCTGAGACTCCTCATATGTGATCCGGTTCGCCGAATCTCCCTGAGCTCTTATCATGAGCAGCAGAGCCTGAATGAGGTATCTGAAGCCGTTGCCCTCAAAGTTGGAACTGTAGCGTTTGAACTGGCTTTCTCCGTGCTGCTGCACTTCAAAGTAGCCGATGCGCCACCAGTCACTCGGTACGAATATGGTACCGGTGGTGCCGAAGATCTGAAGCCCCGCATCGACATTCACATCAATGCCCACTTCTATTGATGAAACAGAGTTGTCGTATTCTATGTTGATCATGCCGTAGGACACGTCACCATGCTCGTTTTTTACAAGCTTGCAGTGACAGTCTGTAAAGTCTGTCCCCAGTATCTTGATAATGGCGCTTACCGGATAGTATGACAGATCATAGAAATCCGTCTCATCGGCATCGGAGAACATAGCCCGGGAAATACTGCATTTGATACTGATCAGATCGCCTATCAGGTTTCCTCTGGCCTGCCACATCAGCTGCCCGAAGGCCTGAAGGTAATTGGTCGCTATATTCTCAACCAGATTGACATGTTTGTTTTCCGCCAGCTGCCAGACTCTGCGGCACTCCTCCTGATCCAGAGAAAACGGAGCGTCACATACCACATGTTTACCGTGCTCCAGCGCCTCTTCAATATATCTGATCCTGGATCCGCGGGAAGCTTTGATATATACGATATCAACACTGTCCAGGAACTCACCGTAATCGGTGTAGCCCTTATCCAGTTCAAACCGGTCGCAGAAACCGTCAGCAGTCGCCCTGTCCGGTGAATAAACGCTCTCTACATGGATGCCACTTACAGCCTTGGGTTCCAGCACCGCGTCATTATCGTTAAGGTCTTCAGTCACTATGCCGAATTTGTATATGGTCAGGTTCTCCTCACGAAGCTGCGTGCTGGAGATATCCTTGGTCCTTTCCAGATACTTGATCTCGCAGTATTTGCTTAGATGATCGAACTTACCCTTCCAGTCAGAACCTATTACCAGAACATCCACATTATACTTGATGATATCAGGGATCTTCTGCCCAAGATACTCTTCAACTATTATTTTGTCAGCAAAGCCCGTCTTCTTGACGTTTTCTATCCTCGTCGCCAGACTGTCCTGCACGGAAAGCTTGCCCCGCTCGGCATCGTAGCTTTCTCCGGTAACGCCTACGATCAGATAGTCGCCTTCCTCCTTGGCTCGCTTCAATATGTTGTAATGTCCCTTATGAAACAGATCAAATGTTCCATATGTAATAACCTTTCTCATTCAAACCTCCAGGTGCTCTCTCACTAACGTCCCAGCCCTGATCAGACTTTCTTTTTGAGATTCTGCTTGATCTTTGTAGTGGATATCTCAGGAGTCCTCGGCAGATATACCACCTCACAGTAATCCTTCAGGAAATCAAATTGGCCTTCCCAGTCATCTCCGATAACAAAGGTGTCCACCTTGAATTCCTGTATATCTGATATCTTCTGATCCCAGTCCTCCTCGGGAATGACCAGATCCACATATCTTATAGCCTCTACCAGCTGTTTTCTCTCCTCAAAGGAAAAATAGCTCTTTTTATTTTTCTTTTTATCATTGAATTCATCGGTGGAAATAGCCACAATAAGATAGTCGCCCAGCTCTTTTGCTCTTCTGAGCAGATTTACATGCCCATAATGCAGCAAATCAAATGTTCCATAGGTAATTACTTTTTTCATCGGATCTCCTCGCCTTTTTATTTATCGCACTCCATAAGTGCAGCAATGAATTTGTCCATGATCTCTGTGGTGCCTGTCGATACTCTTATAAAGTCCTTGTATTTCTCCGCGGTGTAATGCTTTACAAGGACGTGATCTTCCTTCAGTTTTCTGGTCACCTCCGCTGCGTCGGTCTTAGTCTTTATGAATACAAAGTTGCCTTCAAGAGCGTTTACAAAATAGCCCCTGGCTTCCAGCGTATCTACCAGATGTTTCTTCCCTGCCAGCTGCTCTTTTACCAGCTGGTCCACCATGCCGTCAGTTTCGATGATGGCCTGCGCGAACCTGATGCCAAAAGCATTGACATTATGCGGTGTGCAGAGCTTCTGCACCATGCTTATCTCCTTTGCCTGTCCGACAGCGTAACCCAGTCTGCAGCCAGCCAGTGAGAACAGCTTGGAGAAGGTCCTTGTCAGGATGACATTGTCGTTGTTGATCGCAAAATCTATGAATGAATTCGGATAAAAATAGAAATATGCTTCATCAATAAGCACGAAGGCCTCATGCTCCCTGGCCGCCCTGATGATCCTTTCCGCTTCCTCATATGTATATACGTCTCCCACCGGATTGTTCGGATTCAGTATCACTACCATATCCGTCTCATCATCGATGGCGTCGATGATATCGTCTACCTTTACTGTGAATCCGTCCTCCTGATAAGGCACGCCCACATGTCTGCGTCCGTACATGTTGCAGTATACCTCATACATTGCGTATGACGGTGCAACAGAAACGACCTTTCCGCCGGGTCTGGTGTATGCTTCCATGGTATGACGGATAGCTTCAGCCGAACCGTTTGTCAGGCATATCTGGTTCGGTTCAACTCCGATGAACTTAGCCAGCAGTTCCTGGAACTCCTTTGTCTCAGGATATTCTGAAATGAATTCCTGGTCTACCCCGCTCAGCACCTTCTTTATGAAGTCCTCTGGCAGTCCTCCCGGGTTCTCATTCAGATCCACTCTCAGAAAGCCTTTACGCTCATTCTGGTCAAATATTCTGTTCAGAGTTTCAACATTCTCGTTTAAATAGTACATATTTTCCTCCATTCGTACATGTTCTCAAAATATGGTCAGACAGCGCTCTATTTGATCGCTATTATTTCGTCATAGTGGATGGCAGGCACAGCCTCACGCATCTTATCCATAAGTTCCGTCTCTCCGTGGTGCCCAAGCAGCTTCATATATGCTTCGAATATATCCCGGTCAAAACACAGCCCCAGACCGTGTTTGATGCACTGACGCGCATCCATATCGTAATCTACCAGCAGTTTTTCCAGCTCCGCAAATTTCTCTTCCTCAGCCAGTCTGATTATGCTGTCTTTCTGTGGCAAATACTCCATCCAGAGTTTTATCCTGGAATCAGAACGTTCCATGATGTGCCAGCATTCCTGATTGAACTGGGTACCCTCTCTGGATCTTTCCGCATAAATATATGATTCAACATAATCGTCCCAGGCCTTGTCATCGTGAAGCTTAAAATCTATAGCTGAACAAAGCTCATCCAGCGGTATATTTGCATTTACGATCCTGTTTATGGAATGTTCGTCAGGCCGCAGCGCCACATCTCTGTCGCCATACTTTCCAAAACGGGCCTTGATATACTGATCCGTTTTCTTGACAACAGAAAAATCCCTGCCGTAAACCTTGATCGTATCATACGAATCAAAGATCTTTACAGGTAAATAATAACGTGCATGCTGAGTCTCATCGTTCTTGGTGATATAATACTGGGAAACCCCTGTACGGCCCTCTGCTATGAGACGCCAGAACAGGTCCTTCTTGAATTCATTGCCACCATTACATTTTTTTATTATATCACTTATGCCATATAATAATCTATCCTTTATTTGATTTTTTTTATAAGCATTGTCGATGATATAATTAGAGCGCTCCAGCAGTCTGGTGGTATATCTGGAGGTTCTGCTCATGTTCATGCGTTTCAGGACCCGGATATTGATCCTCATATGATCCTGTGTATCGGCTATCTGATTGACATATGATGTGGACGTATCCTCATAGAATATCGTATGCTCGCGATGTTCATTATTATTGCCCGGATAGTCTATTCTTCTGTCCCTGAGATCGGCAGCCTCCATGACGTGGATAAACTTTTCCGCGTTTCTGGATGTCATCGCCACCACCGGATTTTCGTTTTCCTTATAAAAGCACCCGTAAAGCTTTCCGTATAACAGTGTATTATCTGAAAGTGAATAATTGATGTTGTTTTCACGGCAGATTTCGTCAAATTCTGTTAAGAGTTCGAGGTGGCGTCTGCCCACATCAGTCAGAGGCATGGAAGGGCCGCCCTCCTCGGCCGCCTTTTCCTCAACAGTTTCCGGTTCTGCCTCAAGACCTGTTTTGTCCGTTATCTCCTGCAGCAGCATGCCGTTCCTGCAGGTCTTCAATACTTCAAGGTATATGGCCTCAGCCTCTTCTTTGTTCCCGGAAGCATAATACAGGTCTGCCAGCACTTTTCTGATCTCAATATCGTTGTCAAACCTGGCAAGTCCGTCATTGATATCCTTCAGAAGTGATTCCCTGTCTTTTTCGTTTTCCGAGACCTCGACAGAGAGCTCTATTCTCTTCATCGCCAGGATCTCTTCCACATACTCATCAGGCAGACTGTCCAGCAGTTCTCTGGCTTTTTTCGAATCCCCGCAGTAGAAATGTTCCATGATATCTGACATTATCCCCATTCTGCGGTTCAGCGTTTCCAGTTCCTCGGAATCTATGCCGTTGTTTTCCACCAGTTCCATAAGGGTCATGGCCTGTTTAAGCTTTCCCATAGCCGCTATGGCATAGATCAGATAGAAATATTCATCCTGTGATAGTTTTATGAGCTTGCGGTTGTTGTATCTGTACATGAAAGCATGCTGCATCTTCCCCATGTAATCCTTGGAGAACTGTATCTCGATATACTCCGAGAATATCTCCATAACAGTTTCGAAATCCCTGGCCGCAAAAAGTTCCTCCAGAGTTTTTTCGCTTTCCTCTTCTCTTCTGCGAAGAGAATAGATAACATACTCCGCGTATTTTTCAAGTTCTTTTTCATTGTATGCCTTTCTCAGCTTGGTCATCTTGACCAGATTTATCTTCCTTGCCTCCAGATATCCTCCCAGCTTGGCTGTATCGATGAACCTTGCCGCATCGTTCATATAGTTCTTATAACTCATCCGTGTGTTGGTGACAAAGATGTGCGCCTCATCTGCTATGAACGGCGGGATGTATATCCACTCCGGTCCATATAGCTGCACCAGGTAATCATACCAGCGATGAGGCAGCGGCAGATCAAAGCCCTCATATGGAAAATACTCAGGTTCGCCCATCATATCCCTGGCAAAAATATGAGACAGTGTGCCCCACCTGAGTATGTAGTATTCGCATTCTTCTTCAGGAAAAGTGAAAAGCAGCGACTCCAGCTCTTTGATTACTGCTTCTCTGCCAACTCTAGACGCCTTGTCCAGGTATTCTTCATACAGATCCATGTAGTCATCATCGTTTCTATATGAGAAACCGTAGTATGGCATGACAAAATCCGCATAAACATTGAGATAATTTCTGTGTTTCCTCTGAAGCTCCGGGTCAGAAGGGACCGGATCCAGAATGAATATATCTATGACAAAACCCGCAGCACATGTATTCAGCAAATTGAAGCGGGCTATATTGGTAGTTTCCGTATTAATATATCTTGGTATGGTCCCCGGATAATCAGGGTTGTCTTCAAGGCACCCCAACTCACGGCCGACAGGATCTTCTTTCTTGAACGCCGCTCTGAACTTTGCGAATTCATCACGCGTCATATAAATATCGGCGTCGTCGTCCCAGGGAATGAATCCTCTGTGTCTGACTGCCCCTATTGTAGTGCCACCGGCAACATAATAAACAATACCGTATTTTCTGCAGATGCCGTCTATCTCCTTCAGCATGTCAAGCAGAATAGTATGAACTTCTTTCAAAACATCTCTCCTAAACTCAATCAATCCAGGATCAGCTTTGCCCAGTTTCCCAGTTCCTCAAAACCGACCTGCTTGTGTGACCATGCGGCCACTTTGTAATAATATGATATCACAGCTTTGTTCTCTCTGACAAGACTTTCGCATACAGACCCGAGCAATCTTGCGTATTCGCCGTGACACCTTTCTTCAGGCTTTACGATACCGCCGGATATTACCGCAATGTCGTCAAGCTCTGCATAAGTTCCCGAGTGAGCAAATATCTCGCCCTTTTCATTTCTTCTGATATAACTCCTGCCGAAGCCGGTGTCATATCGTTCCAGGAACTGTCTGTACAGGAGTTCCCGGGTATAAGGCCCGCCCATGACCTCATCGGTCATGAGCAGATCCACTATTTCACCCAGTTCTTCTCTGGTGGCTCTGGTAGATTCAGGGTCAAGTATACCCGTGTATTCGCCCAGTTTTACCACCTTGCCCAGTTCTATCTCACGGTCAGGAAAGTGCTCCTTGAGCTGCTCTATGGTAGTCTCCATTCCGCATACCATTGCAGGCTTTCTTTCACTGATGAGTTCTGCTGCATCCTTCGCATCGTAATTACCGTCTCTGCTGTAAATGTGCATACCGTTATAATACTGAAGTACCGCGGCCCTGATCTGACCGTCTGCGCCTTTCTGATACCAGACATGAACATTTTCGTTGTCAAATCCATATTTTTTCATATCTATGTACATGTAGGCGCATCTGCCAAAGTCCTGACCGATGTAGTCGAATATCATCTTCTCATCTGTGTTGCTGCACTGGATCATCATTCTTTCCTTCCCGGCATTAAGCCCCGAGTTTATTTCTGAAATACGTTATCGATCAGATAATTGCCCATGGCATTTCCGATCTGCCCGTAGGTGTATCTCGTCATATGCAGGTTGTCTGATGTGACCATCGGGCAGTTGCTGCTGGTGACAAATGAACTTGTATCGAATTCATAGAACTTCATTCCGCTGTCCTTGTACTTGGTATTTTCATAGTACTTCTTGCTTGCGGTCATTGCGTTCTGATAGTCCGTAAGTGTATTACCCAGCTTGTTCTTGTTGACGAACCTGTTGGTCAGCTGTGAATAATCGGTATATCTGTTGCTGTAGTACAGGTCTGCAAATACCACCTTGGTTGCCGGGAGTCCTGCCTTGACACGCTGCGCGCTGCCTTCGGCTATGTACTCCATGATCTGGTTCATGGCTCCGCGATAAGTGCTGATATCAGTGCTGGTCTCGTCTCCGATCACGATGTCGTCCGCATAATCATTGGTTCCTGCCGCGATGACAACTACGCTGAAGTCCTTGAAGGTCTGGTTGTTATCAGGATTGGTGAACAGTCCCGTCGGAGCGTATGGCTGATAACCGTTCTTGATCTTCTGCGCCACGTCTACCACGATCCTGTATCTGTGATAACTGTCCTGCGGAGTGTCTCTGTCTGCCAGAGTCGCTCCCGGTATGGACGGATTGTAGTAATTGGCCCCTGTGATCTGATTGACTCTCCACGGATATGAGAACACATCCTTGGTGGTCTTTCCCTTATACGGAGATCCAAAGGTTATGCTGTCTCCCAGGAACAAAACGTTTTCATTGCTGTATTTTCTGTTAGCTATAGTATAACCCGTATCATAATCACTGTAAACCGTATTTCCGTTCAGAGTGGACCTGGCCTTGACCGTATAATATGTATGAGTCGGATCTGTAGTGAACGTAGCACTCTGTCTGGTGCTGTTCCTCTGATTTGCCTTGCCGATAAATGACCAGTGCATTCCCGAGGCATCTTTGTACCCGTCATAGATGTAGTATTCCTCAGCGTGCTTTACGTTGGACCATTCAATGGTTACCTGGTTGGACCCTGACAAAGTGGCATTCACGATATCCGGTGCTTCCAGATGGAATCCGCCCAGCGGATAGTAACTGCCATAGCTGGTCTTGCCGTTGGTCACCTTGTATGCTCTTACTCTGTAGGAAACGGCGCTCACTGACGAATCAAGGTAATAGTCTGAAACCAGATATTCTGCCCTGTCTGCTGCACTCATTGCATCATGATATGTCTCCTTATATGACAAAGTGCCTGCATTGTAAGTTCCCAGGTAGCTGTAACTGGTATCATTGATGCCTCTGTACAGCATGTAACCATCTATTCCGTCTACTCCGGTCCAGGTCACGCTGGCATTGAGGTTGTTCATGTCTGCCGTCACTGCCGGTTTCGCCGTTATCGTGGTAACGCCTTCTGCATCATAACTGCCGTATTTATGGGTGATGCCCTTGTCCTTTACTCTTCTTACGGTAAAGGTGTAAACGGTATCTCTGCTCAGATTTTTGTCATTGAATGTGGTCACATCAGATGTTGCCGTCTTGCTGCCGGCATAGGTATAACTTCCTCCCGCACCTTTTTGTACACTTTATAGGTATATCCTGCAACGGATTTCCAGGTCAGGTTTGCCCTGTCGCCGCTGCCCGACTGATACTGGCTTACCGAAACGATGGTCGGTGCTTCCAGATTCGCCGGTGTAATGGAGTATGCTGTGCCGTAAACGTCACGTCCTGTTTTCACGGCTCTGATCTTGTAGTAGTACTTCTTTCCCGTCACTACCTTTTTATCTGTATAAGTCTTAAGTGATTTCTTTACCTTTGCAATAGATTTGTATTTGCTCTTTCCGGTTTTCCTGTAAACCATGTACGATTTTGCACCACTGGTGGCTTTCCAGGAAACCTTGACGCTGGTGGCTGTAGTGCTCAGGCTTGTTATATAAGGCTTAGTATAAGTCTTATTCTTGACCGCTGCTGTCGAAACGTCGAGTGTACCGGCTACCATGGTTATGATAACCAGCGCTACTAGTAATAACTTGACATTCTTGCTGCTAATTAATCTCATTTTCCTCCTACCTTCTTTTTTCATTGTAACAACTTAATATCAAAATACATGCTTCATCAGATAGGCTGACAACGAGTTGCCTATCTGCGAATATGTAAATCGAGTCATATGAAGGTTGTCCGATGTTGCATACGGACAAGATGCTTTGGTCACAAAACTGCTCGTGTCGAACTGGTACACGTCGAGACCTTCTCTTTTATATTTCTTAATGAGCTTATACAGATCCTGCTGGTAGTCCGTCAGCGTCAGACCGAGTTCATTCTTGGTAATAAACCTGTCATGTATTATTCCGTATGGCGGCACAGTGCGGTCACTGTAAAACAACTTCATAAGTATAATTTTAGCAGGTTTTTTGCCTTCTGCAACCCTTTCCTTATTTCCCTCTTTTATATAGCTGAAAATTCTGTTCACCGCGCCGTTGAATTCGTGTATGTTTCTGCTGTTCAGAGAGCCCAGTTTGATATTGTCGGTATAGTCGTTGGTGCCGGCTGCCATAACGATGGTATCAAAGTCCTTGAAGGTCTGAGTATTGGAATGCAGCAGACCTTCAGGGCCTACAGGATCCCTGCCCTGAGAAATTCTCTCCGCAATGTCCCTGACTATCCTGTATCTGTGGTAGCCCTTCCCCGAATACGGTCTGTACGCATATGTGGAACCCGGGATCGAAGGATTATAATACCTGACTCCCGTTAGCTGACCGACTCTCGACGGATATGAAAATATCTCCTTTGTCGTCTTTCCCTTATACGGTGAACCATAGGTGATGCTGTCTCCCAGGAACAAAACATTATGACTGCTGTATTTCCTGAACTTAGCTGTGAAACCGTTATCATGACGGCTCAATATCTCAACGCCGTTCCTGTCAGCGGAAGCCACGACCGTCACATAAGGTCTGTCACTTGTGAGGCTGACTCTGGTACTGAGCACCGTACCTTCTTTCTGATCATATACTGCTATCCGCTTCCAGTCTCTTTTGGCACCGCTTTTGCCACTGTATATGTAGTACTTGTCGGCGTTGAATATCCTGCTCCATTTCAGCTCCGCCATTCCGTTGCCTTTCTGCTCAAGATCAACTATGACAGGTGTTGCCAGAATGAAATACCCATCCTTCAGATAGTTGCCCAGACTGACTCCGGCGCCTGCTTTTCTGACCGCGCGCACGGTATATACGATCTTTCCTATCGATGGATCACTGAAATACTCTGCCGTCAGATACTTCCTGCGCGACTGCTTGCTGAACGTCTTATTATAAACATCAGTAAAAGAATGAACTCCGCTTCCCGAGGCTCCCGCCTGAACATAACCTATGCGCCTGAATCTGTGTGTCTTTCCTGTGCCCATCTTCCTGTAAACGTAATATCCGGTGGCATCCTTTACCGATGTAAAGCTGACCACTGCCTTGAGGTTCTGGAAATCTGCCGTTACAGACGGCGCGGTCCTGATGGTCGAGATGCCGACGTTATCAAAATCGCTGACGTCGTACGTCATGCCTCCGGTATTTCTTACCTCTTCAACTGAGTATATATAATTCTTGCCTGTTTTCAGTGTTTTGTCAACATACTCGCCCATTACGGACGGTGAAAACGCGATGCCGACTACACTGTAACTGCCTCCCACAGGCTTTCTCAACACATAATACATACTCTGCGGCACAGCATTCCACTTCAGTCTGGCAGTGTTTTCTCTGGTCTCCAGCTGCGAGATCACAGGTACCCCCAGAGCACTTCCCTTAACAACAAAATCACCGCTGCTGATTCCGGTATCTTTTCCGGCTCTGCTGCAGACGATCTTATACTTATATGTCTGTCCCGGCACCAGTGAATCGGAAAAAGCGGCAGCCCCGCTGACAGTTCCCCGCTTCTCATAGCCGGAAGCGGTCTTCCTGAGGATCTCATATTCGCTGCATCCGTTCCTCGGCTTCCAGTAAATGTTTACTTTGTCTTTGCACAAAAAAACGCCTGTGACCTTAACCGTATCTGCAGAACCGCTGTCGGCTGCATTACTCTTGATATAATATACTGCAGCAAAAACAGCAGCGATAATTATACCTGTGATCACCAGGCTTATGATTTTCTTATTTTTAATCACCATATTAATTCGTCATCCCCCGTAGCGGCTTATGCAGCGGACAGCCCCTATGCCCGCTGCTTGCCGTTATCAAACAATTTGTTTATCAAGGAGAAATTATAACATGGTTAAACATCTTAGTAAATATTATTGGTCAACTATACTGATTTTTGATGAAAGGTCCCAATTAGGTATATTTTTATTTGAGTTCCAGTAATAATTGATCCTGATCAGATCCTCACCGATATCGTGATATGTATTACCGCTGGCCAGATTCTCAATATTTTCAGATGTGAATGACGGCTTGACCAGACCGTATCCGTTGTCCTTATAAATGTAGAACTGCGCAACCCTGTTCATGTTTGAGAAGGTATTGCCGATGATCGTCGGCTCAATGGTCCCCGGGCCGATGATCCCTCTGAAATTCATGCTGTTTCTGGTAACATTGGCAATCGTATTGTTGATGATCGTCGGATGATACCAGTACATTGCGCTGATGGCATCGCATTTCATATCAGTTATAGTGCAGTTGGATACAGTCACATACTTATGCGGATGACCCAATGAATAATTATGAGTACCCACAGATCTGTACAGATTGGTGAAAGTACAGCTGTCGATGGTAATCGTATCATTGGCAGTTTTGTCAAAGGAACTCCACGGCGCATTGAACCCTCCGGTCTTCAGATCAGGCGTATCCAGATTGATCGCCTCTTTAGCCCTGTCTGCCTGTGTATAGACCGTGCTGGCATTGGCAAATGAGCATCCCGACACCTTTACATTATATGACGCGTCCATCTCGATGAAATGTCCCCTGTTCATATTGATAAAGCTGATTCCGGATATGTTGATATTCTTGTTATGGCAGAGCATGAATCCCATGCCGTACTTCAGAGATCTCATATTCAGAGTAACGCTGCCTTCACCGGTGATGTTGACATTTCTCACACCATTGTACTGCTTATAGCCGTACTTGTATTTGCCGGCTTTATACGAATTGGCCTTCTTGGCCTTGGCCGGTGCACACAGCATAAACATGGCATAAGAAGGCGCTACCTTCCTGGTGCCGGTGGAAAAAGTCTTGTTCAGCACTACCCCGTCCCTGAAAATGATAGTCACATTCTTAGGAATATAGACTGTCACCGGAATATTGTAGGTGCCCGCGTTGAGGATCAGCGTGCCGCCGCCCTTCTTCTCGAACTTTTCCATGTAAGATCTAAGCAGATAATAATGTTTAGTCTTGCTGTTATATGTAGTAAACTTCTTGAAAGTCTTATTACATGGACTCGATGTTGTGCTTATTGTATAGGTAGGATACGTCGCAGCACTTGCAGGAGATGTGTCTATGGCAGTTGAAAAGGCCATAGTAACAGCTATAGCAAGCAGTACAACCAATAATTTGTTCTTTCCCGCATTCTTAAAACTCATATGCAACGCCTCCCTTCTTAAGATAATTAAATAGTAACCTCGTTGGCCTTAAAAGTCAATCAAATTTATTAAAATACTAACAAAAAAGACCGGTGTGCTGGCCGGTCTCTCTTGCATTTTACTTTACTTATCTTATTAGGAATTGTTATGGGTTATTTTGGGTTTGCTATATTAGTTGTTCATGATCCAAGTCTGGATTCTGAAGTCTCTGGTTGCACTTGCAACATTGGCTGCCTGATCTTTCACAAAGCTGGTGATGTCTTCACTGGAAACTTTTTCATTGTGTCTTGCAATGTAGCTTCTCATGCTGTTTGTGATCACTTCTTCGTTTATTCTGGCATCGCCAGTCATGTTCATGCCGTACAGTGTAGCTGATTCAAATGCTTTCTTCAAAAGTTTTTCTTTACTCATTTCGATACCTCCAATAATATTTAATGATTTATTCTGACCTCTCGGTCTGTTTCTCTTTGTTCACCATTACATATAGCATAAGGTGTGCCAACTTTTGCGGAGCTCTGAATTTTTTTATAAAATATTGAAATTCCAACAAAATACCGGCCTTTGGTTTTTTCATCGTTCTTCTCGCCCATGCTGCGTGGCCATGTTTTGAGCCAAATATGGGTCAACCCCCGGTTTTGCCACACCAAAAGTGACCCATTTTTGGTTAAAATAAAACCGTTCATAAAAATGAACGGTTTATTTTCATGGAGCTCCCGGCCGGGCTTGAACCGGCGACCTGCACGTTACGAATGTGCTGCTCTACCAACTGAGCCACGGAAGCATATTATGAGGCGGGATCTTCCACCTCATTTTTACGTCTAATATCTTAACACATTGTACCTGCATCCGTCAAACCCTAAATCGAATCTGCAGATACTTTTATATTCGCAGTACTGACACGCGGTCCCGCCCTTAGTGACCATGGGGCTGATGTCGATATCGCCGCCGGCAAGTCTGCCGCACAGCTCCTCTACCTTTTCGTCCACCGCCTTCTGCAGTTCAGTGAATTCTTCATCGCTCATAAGCGCTCCCGCAGGAGAGCCAACTATACCTTTAGATGTCTGTCTTACAGGTGCTACATCTGAAGACTTCTCGAATTCACCGGCTATTTCCTTTACGGTCTCCGGATCATCCACCATGATGCCCTTGAGCCTGAAACTCTTTCTTATCTCAGCAGATATCATATCTGCAAGCTCGACTTCGCTCGCGCCGCCTTTTCCTGATTCGACACGGGGATTCTGGATATGGAAGTAGAATACGCCGGCCGGCAGCCTCTGTCCCTCCTGAGCCGCCTTCAGGTACAGCATCAGCTGCAGTCTGTAGCCCCCTCTGACCTCAGTGCTGTCCAGGCTGAGATTTCCGGACTTATAATCGATGATCTTGACGCGGCCGTTTTCCAGAACGTCCATCCTGTCGATCTTGCCTTCAATGAGCATGGTTCTGCTGCCTGCATCGACCTCTATGGGCGCAAGATGCCTGCCGCGCCCAAAACTCTCCTCATATCTGCTGCTGCTGACATTTCCGGCTCTGATCTGCTGCACCAGGGCCCATATCGCCTGGAAGCATGTATCTGCCATGCGGCTCGACTTGTATTTTTCCTCATTGCCGAAGTGGAAAAGTCCGTCCTTATAACCATCCGTCTCACTGCGAAGGGCCTCGGCCACCATGACTCGGCACTGCTCCTCCGTAACCTCCTGCCATGAATTCTCCGCGCTCAGTCTGCTGGTTATTCTCATTAGACATGAGTGATATACATCGCCGATCTCCCGGCTGGCCACTTCGAACACCCGCAGTTCCTCCGGTTTCAGACCGTATGCTACAAAATGGGAAAACGGACATCTTGCAAAGGTCTCCACTCTGGAAGGGCTCAGGACAGCCGTTCCTTCGGCATTTTCTCTGTACAGTATGCTGGCCGTGGATGGATCCAGACTGTCAGTAGCGTTGTCAAAAATCAGTCCTTTTTCGATTTGACCCATTTCCGGTTCATCCTGTTCTCTGTACCAGTTCTCCACAGATTTCCATACCGGATCCACTTCCTCGCCTTTTTCCGCAAGTCTCACCATCTCCGTGTAATGTCTCAGTGTGCTGATCCTGCCGCCGATCAGGCCGCCTGCATCATCACTGCTGATCACGTCTTTACTGAGCCTGAGCTCCGGGAAAACGCTCCTGAGCTCATCCACTGTCTCCGAAGCCCTTATTTCACGTCCATCGGCGTCAGCGGCGGCATAGCTGATCCAAAGTTCTTCCGACGGTTTGGCCAGGTTTCTGTAGATGGCAAGCCTCTCCTCCTGGGTCCTGACTTTGTCCACCTTGCAGATCTCATGGCCGCCTTCAGCCATCTGCTCAAGTTCTTCCACGGCAAAAAGTCCGTCGTCTCCAACATTCTGCGGCAGCACGCCCTCGTTGGCTCCTATGATCACCATGGCGCGGACATCGCCTGCACGGGTACGCTGCATGGTCCCCAGCATGATATCGTCCACGCTGGAAGGCAGTACTCCCACCTCAACCTGATCCAGTCCGACTGTAAATATCTCAGTGAATGCCTCTCCGTCGAAGGCATCGTCACCCGTGAGTTCCACTATCTGGTCGAGGATGCCCACTATAAGCGACCAGATCTGTCTGGTTTCCTCCGCCATGTCCGCCAGTCCGCCATCCAGCTGCTCCGCTACAGACTGCTGCAGTTTTTCCACGATCCCAAGTTCCTCAGTCAGGAACCGATAATAGGCCTCGACAAATTCCCTGACGGTCTGTTTCCTTTTATATATATTCTCCAGTCCGCCGAACAGTTCCATGGCGGAGATCCTGATCCGTTCCAGTTCCTCAAGACCTTCGACACCATAATCCGCTTCACCAAGAACAAAAGGTTTCTGCCACATGGTCCCTCTGATCCTGTATCTCAGCGAATAATTCTCCAGGTTCTCCACTTCCTCTCCGGAAAGTCCGGCAAGGCCTGTCTTCAGCGTCTTGAAGACATCCGAAGATCTGTACCGCTTTTCCACGGTCATCAGCATGGAGACAAGATATACCGCGATGGTGGAATTGAGGATCTTTCTTTTTTTGTCTTTGAACAAAGGCAGACCATACTCGTCGAACACCCTGCTGATGATGGAACCCCTTGTATTCTGATCGTTGCATATGACCACAATGTCACGCTGCCTGTAACCTTTGTCGCGTAGCAGGTGAAGTATATACGCGGCGGCGGTTTCCGCCTCGTTGTACATGTTGGCCGCCTCAACCAGTGTTATTCCGTCAGCAGTTTCCGCCTTCTGAGGATCCATGGTAAAAAGCTCATGCTCCAGAAATGATATCGCCTTATTTTTGTTCCGCCATGAAAAATCTCCCGGCATCCCGCTGATGTCGGCTTCCTCACCCAGACCGCAGCCAGCCTCTTCGGCTCCCTTCTCCAGACTGCGTATCACGGCTCCGGTGATCTCAAAGAGATCCTCGTCTCGGCACATTTTGTCATATGTAAGGACCACGTTGACCTGATCAGCGGCAGCCATGATGGCCGTCAGCACCTTGAGTGCCTTGGGCGCAAAGCTGTCAAAGCCGTAGACCCAGACCGCATTGCCTCTGATCAGGGGTGCCTCTCCGATCCTGTCCACGTAGAGATCGATCATATCCTCCGAATCTGTATACACGCCGCTGATCTCTTCCTGGTATCTGCTGAAAATCAGCCTCAGATCGGCCAGCTTCCTGTAGAGCAGGCTGCCCTCTCTGACCTCGCCCATTATCTCTGTCAGGGTCTCGGGCGTAGCGCCGTACTGTTTCATTTCAGATATGAAATTGTTGGTCAGCTCGATGAATGAGCTTTTCGCCATATTGCCCTTGAAAGCCTGCAGATTTTCGTCTTCCTCTCTGGCTATTCTGGTCAGCAGCATCTGACGGCCGTATTTGTCGATAAATGTCCGCCTGCTGCCGCCAAGATTTTCCAGGATCTTATGCCCCATCCTGGACATACTGAAAACGTCGAGCCCTATTAGTGACTCGACGCCAAGATCTTTGAATGCCTGGCGCTCAGCCTCCAGAGTATACTGGTCCGGCACTATGACGAGAGTCTGTCTGTCAGGGCCGTAGCCTCTTTCGGCTATGGTCTGATAGATGAATCTCTCTTTGTCCACGCTCTCTCTTCCGTAATAAATGTTCAGCATGATTTCAATACCTCGTATAGATCATCTGCTTTTTCTATAATGTACTCCGGCCCGTCTTCGCCTGCCATCTCCTCACGGTCCACCGAAAGTGTCCAGCCCACCATGACGGCTCTGATGCCGGCGTTATGGGCACAGCCCATGTCAAACATGGTGTCGCCGACAAAGACTGCCTCGTCGGCCTTTACTGCCAGTTCTTTCAGCCCGATGAGGGCAGGCTCCGGATCCGGTTTGTGTCTGGTCGTATCATTGCAGGTCACCAGAGAATCTATCAGGTGTTCGATTCCGAAACGCCTGAGACCACGCAGAGTGGTGTCCCTGGTACGCGAGGTTACGATGCCTACTTTGTAGCCTCGCTCACGCAGTCCCTCCAGCAGTTCGCGTATTCCCGGGAAGAGATAAAGCTCCCGGTCATCACGGTTCAGCTGATAATCCCTGTAGATCTCTATGGCCTCATCGGCGTCGCAGTCGGGAAACGCCTTGATCATGCTCTCCCGCAGAGGCTCGCCAAAGGTCCTGACAATTTTTTCCACCGGATGGGGCTCCCCGTTTATGGTTTTATATGTGTGCTGCCAGGAATCTATGACCAGCTGATTGGTATCGGCCACAGTCCCGTCAAAATCAAATATCACTGCTTTTACAGTCATCTTTTCCTCTCTCTAAAGCACCATGGTCAGAGAAACCTTCTGCTTCTCCATATCGATGCCGATTATTTTTACCTTTACCGTATCACCTACGGAAACCACATCCATAGGGTGCTTAATGTAGTTTTTGCTCATCTGAGAAATGTGCACCAGACCGTCGTGCTTGACGCCGATGTCCACGAAGGCGCCGAAGTCCACCACGTTTCTCACCGTGCCGGTAAGCTCCATGTCCACCTTAAGATCCTCAAATGTCCGCACATCATTTCTGAATATCACCGGCGGCGCGTCCTCACGGGGGTCTCTGGCAGGTTTTTTCATCTCATCGATGATGTCCACCAGAGTCGGTCTTCCTATGTCCAGATCCTCAGCCATCTTGTCGATGCTGTCGGACAGCTTCCTGGCCGGGTATGCCTCCCAGATCTTCTCATCTATTTCTCCGGCTCCTCCGGCAACGATGTCGTCCCGGGAAATGCCGATCTTCTTCATCATTTCTTCGGCGGCCCCGTATGACTCCGGATGGACGGAAGTGCTGTCCAGCGGCTCTGTGCCCTCGGATATGCGCAGGAATCCGGCGCACTGCTCAAAGGCCTTCTGGCCCAGCTTGGATACCTTCAGCAGTTCCTTCCTGTTGTCGAATCTGCCCTTTTCCTCACGGTAATTCACTATGTTCCTGGCGATGCCCATGTTGATGCCCGCCACATATGACAGCAGCGATGGTGAAGCTGTATTCAGGTCGACGCCGACTCTGTTTACGCAGTCCTCCACCACGCCGGTCAGCGCGTTGTCCAGATATTTCTGGTTGATGTCGTGCTGATACTGGCCGACCCCTATGTGCTTTGGATCGATCTTGACCAGCTCGGCCAGCGGATCCTGCAGTCTTCTGCCCAGGGACATGGCTCCTCTCGTCGTCACGTCCAGATCCGGGTATTCCTCAGTGGCCAGCTTGGATGCCGAATATACGGAAGCTCCCGCCTCGTTTACTATGGTGTACTGGATATCCAGATCGTTTTTTCTGATGAAATTAGCGACCACCTCTTCAGTCTCTCTGGAGGCGGTGCCGTTGCCGATGACTATGACATCACAGCCAAACTTGTCTATCAGCTTCTTCAGCGTACGCTCCGTTCCTGCCACATCGTTCTTCGGCTGGGTCGGATAGATCGTCGTGTAGGCGACCAGCTTGCCGGTCCCGTTCAAAACAGCCACCTTGCAGCCTGTCCTGTAGCCCGGATCGATGCTGATGATTCTTTTGTTCTTTACCGGAGGGACCATAAGCAGGTTTTCCGTATTCTTTGCAAACACTTTCACCGCGTCCAGCTCTGCGCGCTCCGTCAGAGTGTTTCTCATCTCGCGCTCCACCGAAGGGGCGATGAGCCTCTTGTACGCATCGGCGATGGTATCTTTCAATATCTGAACAAAGATGGACTTGCCGTTTCTGATCACCTGTTTTTCAATGATGCCGGTGATCTGAGCAGGCTCTATCTCCACCTTGACCTTCAGTTTCTTTTCCTTCTCTCCCCTGTTGACCGCCAGTACCCTGTGATTGGGCATCTTGGCGATGGCCTCGCTGCTGCCGTAGTACATGTCGTACACTGTCTTTTCTTCAGGGTCCGTGGCCTCTGTGGAAATCATTCCGACGCCGTATGTCTTCTCTCTGATCACATCGGTCAGATCGGCATCATCGGCTATCATCTCTGCGATGATATCCATTGCCCCCTGGATTGCCTCTGCTGCTGTGGCTACGCCTTTATCTTCACTGACAAAATCAGCAGCTATGTCCTCCACGCTTCCGTCAGTCTTCTGCTGGGCAAAGATCACCATTGCCAGGGGCTCCAGTCCCTTTTCCCTGGCCTTGGACGCTCTGGTTGCTTTCTTTTGTTTATAAGGTTTGTAAAGATCTTCCACCCTCTGAAGCACCTCTGCCTTTTCGATCTCGGCCTTCAGTTCATCTGTCAGTTTGCCCTGTTCATCGATGAGTCTTACGACCTCTTCCTTGCGCTCCTCCAGACCGCGCAGATAGGTCAGCCTTTCGTCCAGGTCACGCAGTACCACGTCGGACAGTCCGCCTGTGGCTTCTTTACGGTATCTTGCAATAAAAGGTATGGTATTTCCATCATCTATAAGTTTTACTGTGCTGTCCACCTGGGATGTCTTGAGTCTGAACTCCCCGGCAAGTTTCTGTATTATGTCCATTTCTACCTCTTGTTTACAGTTGTTTCAGTTCTTCGTTGATAAAATGATCCAGCGCCCCGTCCATGACGGCATTGACATTGCCCACCTCGGCGCCTGTTCGATGATCCTTGACCATGGTATACGGCTGGAATACGTAGGATCGTATCTGAGAGCCCCAGGTTATCAGCGAAAAGTCGCCCTTGATCTCCTTCAGGTCCTCCTTATGCTGCTGCTCCTTCAGATCTGCCAGTCTGGACATGAGGATCTTCATGGCCACCTCTTTGTTCTGGTGCTGGCTGCGTTCGTTCTGGCATGTGACCACAATATTCGTCGGCAGATGGGTGATCCTGATGGCCGAGTCCGTCTTGTTAACGTGCTGGCCGCCGGCGCCGCTGCTGCGGTAGGTGTCCACCCTGATATCCTCAGGATTGATCTCGACGGACATGTCGTCCTCTATCTCCGGCATTACCTCCAGGGCAGCAAAAGACGTCTGCCTCTTTCCGGCCGCATTGAAAGGCGATATTCTTACAAGCCTGTGGACGCCTTTTTCATGTTTCAGATATCCGTAGGCGTTCTCGCCCTCCACCATGAAGGTGGCGCTCTTGATTCCCGCCTCGGTGTCATCCTGCACGTCGGCTATGTTGACCTTGTATCCCTTGCTCTCCGCCCATCTGGTGTACATGCGCAGCAGCATTTCCGCCCAGTCCATGGCATCTACGCCGCCTGTTCCCGCATGCACGGACAAAATCGCACTGTTGTGGTCATACTTGCCGTTGAGCAGGGTAGCCAGTTTGAAGGTCTCCAGTTTGCCGGAAATGTCGTTATACATTTCCACTATGCTGTCGGCCTCGTCCTCGTCTTCCATTTCCTCAGCCAGGGCGATGAGCTCATCAACATCGTTAAGTCCCTTTTCCAGCTCCTCGTATTCACTTATCTTGTTTTCAATGCTGCTCTTTTCACGTAGCAGACTCTGGGCGGCATCCGGATCATCCCAGAAACCGTCCACCATGGTTTTCTTATTAAGCTCTTCCGCTTTGTTTCTCAGACCAGCCAGGTCAAAGTGAGTCACCGACTTCCATCAGTTTTGCCTTTAAGGATGGCAGGTCCTGTTTTATTGGGTCTAATTTAAGCATTCATATTCTCTCTTTCTCTCTCCAGATCCTTCTGCATGCAGCAGTTCTTGTATTTCTTGCCGCTTCCGCAAGGACACGGATCGTTTCTTCCCACCTTCGGATGATCACGGCGTACTGTCTCCTGCTTGTGCTCGCGTTCAGGTATCTCAGCGCCTTCTTCAGGCATGCCTTCAGGAGCTCCGCCGCCCTGCATCGCGGCAATAACGCCCTCATCCACATATTCCAGTTTCTTTTCTTCGCCGATCTCAATAACGGATCTTCTCTGAGTGTTGGTCTCAACGGTGACGTTGTAGCAGTAGGTAACTGTCTCTTCGCGGATCTCATTGATCATGGCCTCAAACATGTCGAAGCCCTCCTGCGCATAGGCGGCAACAGGGTCCTGCTGTCCCAGCGCACGGAGCCCGATACCATCCTTCAACTGGTCCATGGCATCGATCTGATCCATCCACAGGTTATCCACAACTCTCAGCAGGATCATTCTCTCGACCTCTCTCATACGGTCGGCCTGAACTTCCTTCTCCTTCTCCTCGTAGACAGCCTCGAACTCATCGTATATTTCCTGCTTCAGCGTTTCCTCGTCCATGACCACCAGCTCATCGGTGGAGTACTCGGTCTTGCCTTTATAGTCCCTGGTAAGCTTGCGCAGATTTTTGTTCAGGGTCTCAAAATCCCATTCCTCAGGGAACTTGGACTCCATGGTTATCGGTTCAACTATGTGATCGATAAGATCATGTGTCATGTTCATGACGTAGTCACGCAGATCTTCGCCGAACAGCACCTTGCGGCGCTCATCATAGATGATCTCTCTCTGTTTGTTCATGACGTTATCGTACTGGAGAACGTATTTTCTGATGCCGAAGTTCCTGCCCTCGACCTTCTTCTGCGCGCCTTCGATGGATCTGGTCAGCATGCCGGCCTCGATGGCTTCGTCCTCTTCCAGTCCCATCTTGGTAACGATGTTCTGCATCCTTTCACCGCCGAAGAGCCTCATCAGCTCATCTTCCAGTGAAATGAAGAACTGAGTTGAGCCCGGGTCTCCCTGTCGTCCTGAACGGCCTCGCAGCTGATTGTCGATACGTCTTGATTCATGACGCTCTGTGCCTATGATGCACAGTCCACCCAGCTCTACTACCTTTTCATGCTCCTCGTCGCGCTCAACCTTGAACCTGTCATAGTAATCCTTATATGCGGTCCTGGCATCGTTGAGCTCCGGATCATCTGATTTGGCATACCCGGTGGCAAAGCTGATGGCATCCTCCGAATATCCCTTCTTCTTCATCTCGCGTCTGGCTTCAAACTCAGGGTTGCCGCCCAGGATGATATCTGTTCCTCTTCCTGCCATGTTGGTGGCGATGGTGACCATGTCCAGACGTCCTGCCTCAGCTACGATCTCAGCTTCCTTGTCGTGCTGCTTTGCATTCAGCACGTTGTGCTTGATGCCCTTCTTCTTCAGCAGGTCACTGATCAGCTCTGATTTTTCAATCGATATGGTACCTACCAGCACCGGCTGTCCTGTTGAATGTACCTCTTCAACCTTGTTGGCGATGGCCATGAACTTGCCGTGCTCCTTCTGATATACAGAATCCTGCAGGTCCTGTCGGATTATATCCTTATTGGTCGGAATGACCACTACGTCCATGTTGTATATGTCGCGGAACTCGTCTTCCTCTGTCTTGGCAGTACCTGTCATACCGGCAAGCTTGTCGTACATCCTGAACAGGTTCTGCAGCGTTATCGTCGCCAGAGTCTTGGACTCCGATCTTACCTTCAGTCTTTCCTTTGCCTCGATGGCCTGATGCAGACCATTGCTGTATCTACGTCCGAACATCAGACGTCCTGTGAATTCATCAACGATGATTATCTCGCCGTCCTTGACAATGTAGTCTACATCTCTTTCCATCAGGTTGCGGGCCTTCAACGCCTGCTGAACGTGATGGTTGACCTCCATGTTTTCAGGATCTCCGAAGTTGTCCAGTCCGAAGAATTCCTCGGCTTTGGCAACACCGGCATCGGTAAGTGATACCTGCTCATCCTTTTCTTCGACCTCAAAATCGTTCTCTTTGCCTGCAGTCAGGGTCGTAACGAACTGATCTGCCTTTCTGTACATGTCAGTAGACTCAGTGCCCTGACCGGAAATGATCAGCGGTGTCCTGGCTTCATCTATGAGTATGGAGTCCACCTCATCTATGATGGCGTAATTCAGTCCCCTCTGGGTCAGGTCCTCCTCATAGATGACCATGTTGTCCCTCAGGTAATCGAAACCGAATTCATTGTTGGTACCATAGGTTACATCAGCCTCATATGCGGCCTTCCTCACCTCATCGGTGATACCGTGTATGACGCATCCGACTGTCAGTCCAAGGAATGTATAGACCTTGCCCATCCACTCCGAGTCACGCTTGGCCAGATAATCATTGACGGTTATGACATGGACGCCCTTTCCCGCCAGAGCATTAAGGTATACAGGCAGCGTTGCCACCAGTGTTTTACCTTCGCCTGTCTTCATCTCCGCGATACGGCCCTGATGCAGGACCACTCCGCCGATGAGCTGTACGTGGAAATGCTTCATGCCGATGCTGCGCCATGCCGCCTCGCGGCAGACTGCAAAGGCTTCCGGAAGCAGGTCATCCAGAGTCTCTCCCTGTTCCAGCCTTTCGCGGAATTCCGCCGTCTTGCCCTTCAGTTCTTCATCGGACAAAGCCTGCATCTCCTCGTCAAAGGCCTCGATTTTTACTACGATCTTCTCTACCTTCTTGACCTCTTTTTTATTGAGATCCCCAAAGATCTTTTCTGCTAAACTCATATGTTCTCCCCTTTCTATTGTTCCTCCTCAGGTTTTTCTGTTACCCGCAGATTGATTTCTATTGCTTTTCTGCCATCGGACTTGGTGACCTTGCCGGTAAAAATTTTGTTCCCCACCTCATAATCAAAGGTGTCTCCGGCTTCAGGCAGCTTGTCCAGCTGTCTTACCACCCAGCCGTTGACCGTGGTAGCGTCCATTTCTTCCTCTTCATCAAAGAAGTCAAACATCTTTTCCACATTGGTACTGCCCATGATCCTGTAGCTTCCGTCCTGCAGCTCGGTTATCTCCTGTGATTCCACCTCATCATGCTCGTCGTATATCTCTCCGACCAGCTCTTCGATGATGTCCTCCATGGTTACAAGACCTGCCGTACCGCCGTATTCATCAACGACTATGGCTATCTGGGTCTTGCCCATCTGCATCTTCTTCAGCAGATCTGCAGCTTTCATGGAACCGGCCACGAATACCACCGGCTTCACATAGTCGGAAATGGTCTTTCGCGTTCCGGAAATATAGTTATGGAAGTCCTTCTGGTTGAGCACTCCCAGTATTTTATCAAGATCGTCCTCGTAGACCGGCAGCCTGGAAAATCCCGTATCCAGGAACAGCTTGCCCACGTCCTTTTTTGTCATTCCTATCTCTATCGCCTTGACGTCCACCCTCGGCGTCAGCACATCCCAGGCTTCCAGTTCGTTGAATTCTATGGCATTCTGGATCAGCTCGCTCTGGCCTGCCAGTATCGATCCCTCCGTCTCTGCCTCCTCCACGATGGTGATCAGCTCATCCTCGGTGATCGCCCGGTCGCTGCTTCCCTTGAATATCTTGGACAAAAGCTTCTTCCACTGTGCAAACAGCCAGTTTACCGGTGTAAAGAACACCATCAGCGCCCATATGAACGGTGCTGAAAACATTGCGAATTTTTCAGGGTTTTCCTTGGCAAGACTCTTCGGCGATATCTCACCGAAAATCAGAACAACGATAGTCACGACGATGGTCGATATGGTGGCCCCATACGGTCCGTAGAGTTTGACAAAAAATACCGTGGCTATGGCCGTATTGGCGATGTTGGCAATATTGTTGCCGACGAGTATGGTTGAGAGAAGAGTGTCATATTTCTCCTCCAGATCCAGGACCAGTCTGGCCCGCTTGTTTCCATCGTTTGCCAGATTTTTCAGCCTTATACGGTTCAGAGAAGTGAACGCGGTCTCAGTCGCAGAAAAATACGCCGAAAGTATCAGCAGCGCAACTATTACCGCAATGTATATCCCCATTGTTTGGGTGCTCATCTATAAGATTCCTCCTTGCTTAAATGCAGACAGCATTTTCTACCAAGTAATCTTATCATATTATTGTAGGAAAATAAAGGGTTTGTCGATTTATTCAGCAATTCAACACAATGAAAAGAGAGGGCAATGCCCAAGGCAAAGCTCTCTCCTGATTCCGCCAGAAATAATCTTAAAATGTTTAGGGACATTTTAATTTATTTATTCATGGCATTTATGTCCACAGCCACCTTCACTATGGCCGTGTCCACCGCAGTTATGATTTCCGTGACCCTCATGGCCACTGCACTGAACGTCTGCGTTATATACCAGACGATCGCTGAGCAGCGCCTCGCAGGCTGCGTCCGCATCCCCGGAAACTCCTCCGAAGAGTCTGATGCCCGAATCCGCCAGCGCCATCTTGGCTCCGCCGCCGATGCCTCCGCAGATAAGCGTATCGACTCCCATACCTTTCAGGAAGCCGGCCAGTGCGCCGTGGCCGCTGCCGGCGGCGTTCTCCACTCTGCTTCCTGTGATTTTTCCATCCTCAACATCGTACACCTTGAAATTCTCACAATGTCCGAAATGCTGAAATATCTGTCCGTTTTCGTAAGTTACCGCTATTTTCATTTTCTTTTTTTCCTCCCCAAGCACTGCTGTCCTTTTGTTCTCCCGGGAAACCATAAAGTTGCCGCCTTCTATGAGCAGCGATTTCTCGTTGACCAGTGCATCGGCCAGCTTGTACCTGGCCTTATCATAAATATTTGTCACCGTTGGTCTGGATACCCCCATGGATAATGCGCATTTTTCCTGAGTCATCCCCACAAGGTCGATCAGCCTGATCACCTCGTATTCTTCAACGGTCATGATCACGGTCTGTCCCCTTCCGTAGAACCCCATAGGCACAAAACCCTCACTGCTGGGCATGCTCCTCACTGTTCTGCTTTTCTGTGGTCTGGCCATGGTTACCTCCTCCGATTATTAACATATGTTAATAACATTATACCTCATAAATAACATATGTCAATAACTATTTGTTGACTATTTTGCCCTAAATCCATATAATCTACTTAACGGAGGTATGCCATGTCAACAAAAACAGAGCTGCTAAAGCTACTAACAGAAAATCAGAATAAATTCATTTCCGGTCAGTTTATCGGAGAGACCCTCAATGTCTCCCGAAACGCTGTATGGAAAGCGGTCTCACAGCTGAAGCTTGACGGTTACGAAATAGAATCCAGGACCAACGCCGGCTACAAGCTTTCCGGCGATGCGGATCCGCTCACCACAGACGGCGTAGCCGCGGGCCTCAGAGTTTCCTGCGACCTCAAAGTCTTCGATACCGTTACGTCCACCAACGATCTGGCCAAAGTCGCGGCCCTCGGTCACCAGCCCATGGCCTTCATCGCCAACCGGCAGTCCCAGGGACGCGGTCGTCTTGGGCGTTCATTCGAATCACCAGGCGGCACAGGCCTTTACATGACCATCGCCCTGAAGCCGTCATTCGAGCTGGACAAAGCCCTTTACGTCACCATGGCGGCGGCGGTCGCCACCTGCCGCGCCCTGGAGAAAATCTGCGCCATCAAGGCCGATATCAAATGGGTCAACGACATTTTCTACCGGGACAAAAAGATCTGCGGCATTCTTACAGAAGCCCAGTCCAATTTTGAAACAGGCAGGATCGACAGCCTGATCATCGGCACCGGCGTCAACTGCTTCCCCGGCAGCTTCCCCGAAGAGATCCGCCACATAGCCGGTTCCGTCTCCGACATACCCGGTTCCTTTTCCCGCAGCGCCCTGGCCGCCGAGATCATAAACCAGACCATGGACATCCTGGACCACATGGATGAAATGAGCTTCCTCACCGAATACAGAGCCCGTTGCTTCATCCTCGGACGCAGCATCACCGTCCATCCATCCTACGACGATAAAGGCGTAACCGCCGACGCCCTTGACATCGGCGACGACGGCGGCCTGATAGTGAAATACACGGAGGGCCCCGACAAAGGCAGGATCGAAACACTCCACACCGGCGAGATCTCGATTTCCGTAAACTGATATCCTTCCCGGCGCGCAAAGCCTCATCATGTTGGCTATCATCCGTCTATTTAGATCCATGTTACAGAACATCGCGTTTTTATCTTGGATGATAGCCAGAATCACACGGTGGATGGAGATTTCTGGCTATCATCCGCCTATTTCGATCAATGTTACAGAATATCACTATTTTTTCTTCGATGATAGCCAGGATGGCGCGGTAGATGGAGGTTTCTGGCTATCATCCGCCTATTTCCATCAATGTTACAGAATATCGCGTTTTTTTCTTCGATGATAGCCAGAATGGCGCGGTAGATGGAGGTTTCTGGCTATCATCCGCCTATTTCCATCAATGTTACAGAATATCGCGTTTTTTTCTTCGATGATAGCCAGAATGGCGCGGTGAACATGACTTTCCAGGATCGCGAGTATCCGTGCAGGCTGCAGAACCGCGCGGTTGCGAGCCAAACAAAATACCATCGCCGGATCAGGACGATGGTATTTGCTTTTGATTGAGTTATTGAGTTATTATTTTGAGAAAGAATGTTGAAAAGAATGTTTATTTAATTGTGTTGTCAATTTCCTTTTGACAGTTATTATTATAGGGGTGCAGTGTGAAGAACATATGCATATTTGTGAGAAGGTTTGTAGAAGCTTTGTGTCGGTATCGTCACATTTTATTCACCGGTGCCTGACAGTCAGCGGAGTGCTGCTCTGACCGGATTTTTCTCCAGTTCAAGTAAATAGAGATAAGGGTAAGCTGTGCTGATGTGTTCGATGTGGCAGAGCCAGTTGGAGAGGAGTCCTCTGAGGGCTCGCTCTGCGTCGACATTGAGGTGGGCCATATCGGCGGCGCTCTGGTTTTCGAGGGAGCCGCGCATGATGAGTTCGTCGGTCAGGTGGAAGATGGCCCAGAGCATATCTGTGAAGTCTTCGTGCTCCAGCAGGGCTGAATTTGAAGCGATTGCCTGTAAGTCGGCTTTTTTTGAGAGGAGCAGAGGTTTCAGGGCCAGCAGGTCGTCGGCTGTGCAGTGGGTGGTGAGTTCGGTGGCCTTCAGGCCGGCAGATGCCTGAATGTAATCGCGGCTGGTCCAGCTATGATCGATGGATGCCAGGCAGGAAAGCGAGGGCGAAGGATCGGCGTATTTTATCATGGCGGAGATGAGGTCGGTGCCGAAGTCGCGGAAGAAGGAGCTGGCCAGAGTGCGGGTGCGGGAGAGACGTTGACGTTTCTCTCGCTCGTTGACGATCATGCCGACGGCTATGGTGACGATGGCTATCTGGACAGGCAGAAAAGCCCAGTCCTGAAGCATATAAAAGGCGGAGGTGTCCGGGTCATGGAAAACTTCAAACTGGATGAAGTAGATCACTGCTGAGGTTACGAACAGCAGAATTATTGTGATAAGTGCCATGTGTTTTTTCATAGATTTCCTCCGTGTCAGTTCAGTTTGCTGATGGCTTTGAAGATGGTTTCTGCATCGGTGATGTTAGGGTATTTGTCTTCCGATGAGGTCTTGGCCTGAGTGCTGATGCAATAATACTGGTGGCCGTTGATCTTGGCGTAGGACGCCAGGGCTTTCTTTGCGAAAGGTGTATATCCCACCTTGCCGCCCTGGATCAGAGAATCCTTGTCGGCATACAGAAAGATGGTGTTTTCGATCTTTTCAGCGCTGTCCCGTTTGTTGTCGGCACCAAGAGTGTATGTTTTTGTGGTCAGCAGTTTCAGGAAAGTTTTGTTGTCCAGAGCATAGTCCATGAGTTTGGCCAGGTCGGAGCAGGTAGTGTAGGTGTCCTTTTTGTCGTCACCTATGGCATCTACAAAGTGGGTATTGTCCATGCCCAGCTCTGCGGCTCTTTTGTTCATCATCGCTACGCCCTTTTCCATGTTGCCGCCGCCCAGGTAGCGCAGCACGGTCATGCTGGCATCGGCGCTGGAGTTCATCATCATGGCATGCAGATAGTCGTTGATGGTGGCTTTTTCGCCAGCCTCAAAATCGTTGGAATCGTCTTCTGTAACAGCTTTTATATAGTCGTAGTCCTTTTGAATGGTGGCAGTGCGCACGCTCAGATCGTCGATATTTTCCACAGCAAGGAGTACTACCATAAGTTTCACCAGGGAAGCAGGGGACGTTTTGCTGTCTGCATGCTTCTTATAAATGGTTTCGCCGCTGGTATGGTCGCAGGCAATCGCGCATTTGCTTGATATGCTGACGCTGATCTTGTTGCCGCTGCTGCATCCTGCAAGGCATGCTGTCATGACCGCAATGATCAGCAGGGTGGTCATTATTTTCTTCATAAAAATTATCCTCTTTTCAAATCAAGAAGATTATATCACAGTATGGAAGATCATGTGTGACTTTTTGTTCAGTGGGTATAATAAAATCACTTGAATCTTAGGAGGTGATCAAATGGAGATGTTGTTGTTTGAATATCCGGGATGCCCATACTGCAGAAATGCGGAGAAGGCCATTGCTGAGCTGGTGGCTGAGCATCCTGAATATGGAAAAATAGAGATCAGACGCGTCGATGAAACGGAAGAGGCGGATGTAGCGGCAAAGTATGACTATTATTATACGCCGTGCTTTTTCCTGAATGGAACAAAGCTGTACGAGGCCAGGCCTTTCCACACGTATAACAAAATGAAGGCAAAGATAGACGCCATGCTGAGAGAGGTCAGCGAAAAGTGAGACCCATGGGAGCGGAATCATACCGATTCCGTTGATACCACTGTATGCCGGATATTTGCATAAGTATCAAAATTTTGCATAAGTATCAAAAATTTGCATTGCCATTTCCGCCGAAAAAGGTTAAAATCAAAGTGTGGTGTTGATAGTCGGAGGATTTGAAAGTGCTTGTGACTAATCTGATCGCAGAGTCATATGCTATGGCGATCACTTTAACGCTATTGCTATGCAGTGTATTTGATAAAGGGCTTGACAGTCGTTCGAACAGCATAATGAGAAATATGTTGTTTATTAATCTTGCGCTGCTCATGTGTACCATGGGCACATGGCTGGTCGAGGGAAAGCCTGAATATGAGACTCTGGATTATGCCCTGACCTTTGGGGCGAGCGCGCTGCCGTTTCTGATGGCAGTTCTCTATACTGAGTATACGATCTATTTTATTTCCATAAAAGGACCATTTTATAAAAGATTTCTGATCATAGTTAAAGCGACATGTGCGGCAGCAGTGGCGCTTAATTTTGTTTCCATATTCAACAGCATGTTCTTTACGTGTGAGGGCGGGGTCTATGGCCTGGGGCCATATTTCTGGTTAGATGCCATGTTCCCGGCGTACCTCATAGTTCCGATAATATTTCTCATCCTGCGCGAGAGTAAATCGCTGGGGAAAAAGAATACGGTGCAGCTGATATCGTATGGAGTCATACCAGTCGTTTCAGCGCTGATCATACCGACTCCGGAGTTCGATTCTCTTTGTCTTGCCATAACGCTGGCGGTAATGATGCTCTATGTCACGGTGTACGCCAACCGCAGCCGCCTGCTGGCGGAAAAGGAACAGGAGATGGGTGATCTTCATGTATCGGTGATGCTGAGTCAGATACAGCCCCATTTTCTATACAATGCACTGGGCGTTATCCAGGACATGTGCCATGACAATGCACCGGATGCGGAAGAAGCCACCGTTCAGTTTTCGGAATTCCTCAGAGGCAATGTGGACTCGCTGAAGATCAAGGAGCCAATTCCGTTCAAACGCGAACTTGCACATACCCGTAATTATCTGGCCATTGAAAAGAAGCGCTTTGGAGACAGACTGGATGTAAAATATGACATCGGGGCCGATGACTTCCGGCTGCCGGCGCTGACGCTGCAGTCCGTAGTTGAGAAAGCGGTCAGGTATGGGATCATGCATTGGGAAACAAAATGTACTGTGGTGATCACAACGAGGGAGACTGACAGCCGCTATGTCATCAGGGTCTTCGATGACGGCGGCGGAGTCAGTGCTGTCGGCAGAGATCAGGGGAGCAGTCACACCTGGCTGGACAACATAAGGGCCAGGCTCAGGATCATGTGCGGAGGAGATATAACCCTCAAAAAGTATCCGGACGATTATGCAATGGTGGAAATAACGATCCCTAAACAGCTATAGGATCGTTTGTTGTATAAGCAAAACCACGCGTTGGACGCGTGGTTCTAAAAACGTTATACGGTTGAACAGAAATACTCCTTCTGCTAAACTTTGAATGCGGTCTGTCAGCTGCAAACAAAGAACAGAAGGAGGACATTCATAATGAGCATGAATGACATTAATAGTTTATCGCATTCAAAGTGGAACTGCAAATATCATATTGTATTTGCGCCAAAATATCGCAGAATGGTATTCTACGGCCAGAAGAAGGCTGCAATAGGTCTGATTTTAAGACAGCTGTGTGAATGGAAAGGTGTCAACGTGATAAACGCGGAAGCCTGTCCGGATCACATACATATGCTGGTCGAAATACCACCAAAGTATGCAGTATCAAAATTCCTGGGATACCTCAAGGGAAAGAGCAGTACGATGCTTTACGAACAGTTTGGTGAATTAAAATACAAATACAGAAACCGGGAGTTCTGGTGCAAAGGGTATTATGTAGACACAGTAGGAAAAAATGAAGCAAGAATAAACGAATACATATCAAACCAGCTCGAAGAAGATGAGCTGGGAGAGCAACTAACAATGAGTGAAGCTGCGCCTTTCAAAAAGAAAAAGTAAGCAAAGAACGCAGCTGACAGATTGTGTTTACACGTTTGACGTGTCCGCGAGGAACAGAGGGCTATGCCCGTCTAATGAAAACCACGCGTTAGACGCGTGGCTGGTTTTTAGTACAAAGGTTGCAATGGTGCAACGGGCAAACTTTGAAAACGTTGAAATCAATGGATTTCACCCTTGGTATGCAACTTGCTTATATCTATTAGTAGTAAAAAAGGAAGGTGAATACTAATGAGTTACAATTTCTTCGTAAAAAGCAATATAGATTTTGGGCGAGGTGCGTTGAACGATCTCTCTGAAATGCTGAAAGGCCATGGCTTAAGCAAAATAATGATAGTCTACGATGGTGGTGTCAAGGCTGCCGGCATTGCAGACCGAGTCATTAAACAGGTGTCCGAAACGGGTATAGATTACGCTATTTTCGATGGCGTAATACCTAATCCAACTAATGAAGTCGTTGAAGAGGCTTCGAAAATTGCCAAGGCGGAAAAGGTCGAAGGCTTTGTTGCAGTTGGCGGCGGAAGCAGCATAGACCTGGCAAAGGCGATCAACGTTTTGATGACAAATCCTGGAAGCATAGGGCAGTACGGCGGGATAAACATGGTGAAGAACGATTGCCTGCCGCTCATAGCCATACCGACTACTGCCGGTACATCAAGTGAAATCACCAATGTCAGCGCATTGATAGATACAGAAAAAGTCATCAAATATGTCGTAATAGATAATAAGATCGTAGCGACTGATGTAATTGCAGATCCGGAGCTGACGCTAACAATGCCGGTCAGTGTAACTGCTGCGACTGGTATGGATGCGATCACTCATGCGGCGGAAAGCTATATCTCGAACATGGCAACTCCGTTAACTGAATATAATTCCCTGAAGGGCCTGCAGGTTCTCTACGATAATCTGCCAGATGCCGTAGAAAATGGAAGCGATATGGATGCCAGGGAACAGATGATGCTTGGCTGCATCATAACAGGGTTCGGATTTTCCAATGCCAACCTGGGCTTTGTTCATGGTATAGCGCATACCCTGAGCGCACATTTCGGTCTGGCACACGGTATGGCCAATGCAACGGTGTTGCCGTATGTTATGAGATTCAATGCTGAAGGATGTCCTGAAAAAATGGTGAAAATGGCTGAAACGATCGGTTTGGAGACTACGGGCGACATGGAAAAGGATAAATACCTGTTTGCGGATGCTTTGCTTGAACTTACCAGACGTCTGTCGATCAAGACACTTTCTGAGCAGGGAGTCAGCGAAGACGACTTTGAAATGCTGGCAGATGATGTGCTAAAGGAACCTGTGCTGGGCTTTAACCCGAGGCAGGATATCAGCAGGGAAGATATAATCGCTATTTTGAAAAAGGCATATTAGCGTAGATGAAAGGCGGTCATTATGTACAGCTTTGAAATAAAAATACCCACAGAAATATATTTTGGCGTAAATGTTGAGGAGAAGGTCGGTCAGCTTATAAGCAAATATGCAAACAAAGTGATGCTTATTTATGGAAGTGAGCGAATATTTGAATCCGGCCTGGGAGATTCGATCGCTAGCAATCTGGAGAATTCTGGATGTCAGGTCGTGCGTTTTGGAGGTGTCAGGCCTAACGCGGATATCGAGTATATCGAAAAGGCCATTGAAATCGCCAGGGCTGAAAATGTCAATGGATTAGTCGCCATAGGAGGCGGCAGCGTTATAGATTCTGCTAAAGCTGTGTCTGCCGGCTTTGGATGCACTGCCAGTGTAATGGACCTGTTTAGAGGAAATGCCGAGACAACAGGCTTTCTGCCTATTGCGGCCATCGTAACTGCGCCGGCCACGGCAAGCGAAGCCAATGGAATGGCAGTCATCGAGGATTACAGGACTTGTGAAAAGGTAGCGAGATACTTTGAGGGAGTAATACCAAAGTTTGCATTTCTCAATCCTGAGCTGACGCTGACAGTTCCGACTTATCAGACTGCAGTTGGCGGATTCGATTCATTCTCACATGCCTTTGAAAGATATATGGACCTTCGAAGAGGCAGCATGCTTTTGGATAGAATGTCTGCCAGCCTGATGCGGACGGTGATCGAACTTTTACCAAAGGCAATCGATGATCCCTGGGATATAGTAGTACGTTCGGAGCTGATGCTGGCTGCCAACATGGCTCACAACAATATGCTGGGACCGGGAGGCGACTTTGCATGCCATGGCATTGCTCATGGTATCACAACGAGCTATGGCCTGGCACACGGCGGTTCTTTAGCCATGGTTATACCGGCATGGTGTGAATATATGAAGGACAGACATCCTGAGCGGATGGAGAACTTCTTTAAAGAAGTATTTAATGCGCTTGATATAGATGATGGAATCAGAAGGTTGAAAGACTTTATACAAAGCCTGGGACTGCCGCTGAAGATGAAGGCTGATTGTGACGAGATAGACAGCATGGCAGAGAGAATTGCGGGCGCAAAGGGCTTTGTGGGTGAAGGCTTTGAGAAAATGTACATGGAAGATATTGCCGCGGTGCTGAGAAAAGTTATAATCGTTGCATAAACGCAACAAAAATATTGCTGATGCAACATCATTTGTTACTAATTTATCAAGATTGTTGAAAAATGCAACGTTTTAATTTTGGCATACTATTTGCTCTTATGAAAAGTAAAGCAATTATTTGTCGACAATCAAAAAAATCATGAACATACAAGAGAGGAGAAGAAGATGGACAAGAATTCCCTGGTAGCTCTGGTAAAGGGCGAGGACATTCAAGAAGATGTCACCAAAGTCTTCGATTTAATGGGTGGAGTCAAAAACATGATCCATAAAGGTTCAACGGTAGTTTTGAAACCTAACGCAGGACATGCAGAGCCACCTGAAACATCAGTTTGCACAAACCCTGAGGTGGTTCGTGCGGTAATCAGAGAGGTAAAGAAAGCTGAACCTAAACGTATCATAGTAGCAATGATAGGAATCGCCATCGGTGCTGCAGCAAACTTCATGACATCACTCCCTGCATCAGTATTCGGAAGACATAACTTCGATTTAGTATATTCAATCTACTTCCCGATCATGGAGATCGTGCTTATGCTCAACTATAAGGTAAACTCATTGGCACTTACTATGACTGGAAGTCTGAGAGGAGCCTATGTAGTATTCATTGTACTGCTGGCCGTAAACCTGATACTGATTTCAGTATTGAACACAAAGAAATACAACCTTGACTATGCTAAGGAAGACGAGGTCGTCGGAGCGGTTTCCGAAGAGAACGAAGCATAAAAAATAATAATTTGATACTCATAATAACGTGTGGCAGGCTGGTGGCATTTGCACCGGGCCTGCCTCTCGCGTTAATGACATAAGAAGGGATAAGTACTAATGAGAAACGTAGTAATAGTAGCTGGCTGTAGAACGCCAATCGGAGTCATAGGCGGACAGTTCAAGACGATTACATCGTTGGATCTATCGATTCCGGTAATGCAGAACCTTGTGAAAAGAGCAGGAATAGATCCTGCGATCATTGAAGATGTTATCTGGGGCTGCAATTACCAGAGAACATATAAAGAAAACAATATAGCACGTGTCGCAGCAGTCAAAGCAGGGTTACCGATAACGGTTCCTGGAATAACGTTGCATAGAAACTGCACATCATCCATGTCATCCATTCAGTTTGGATATTATCAGATCAAAGCAGGAGAGGCTGACTGCATTATGGCAGGCGGCGCTGACAGTATGAGCACTGCTCCACATATGGTATTTGACGCAAGATACGGCAAGAGATATGGACATATGGAGATGCGCGATTCTATGTGGGATTCGCTGACAAATCTGGGAATCGGACCTGCTATGGGGATCACGGCAGAAAACGTTGCAGAAAAGTATGATGTTACAAGAGAGCAGATGGATAAGTATTCCTATAGATCGCATCAGAGAGCAATTGCAGCAATAGATTCTGGTAAATTCAAGGATGAAATCGTCCCTATAACTGTTCATGGTAAAAAGAGTGATACTGTCTATAACACAGACGAGGGACCGAGAAGGGACACATCCTATGAAAAGCTTTCAAAGCTGAAGCCAACTTTTAAAGAGGATGGCAAAGTAACAGCAGGCAATGCGTCAGGCATGAACGATGCTGCCTCAGGAGTTATCCTGATGGAAGAAGAGAAAGCCAGAGAACTTGGAGCCCCTATCCTCTGCAGAATAAAATCGGTTGCCACAGTAGGCGTTCCACCTGAGCTGATGGGAATCGGACCAATAGATGCTACTAATAAGGCGCTTAAGAAAGCAGGTCTTACTATTGACGATATCGATCTGGTAGAAATCAACGAGGCCTTTGCCGCTCAGTGCCTGGCATGTCAAAAGACACTTGGTATTCCTGACGATAAGCTCAACGTCAATGGAAGTGGAATATCCCTGGGACATCCTGTGGGAGCAACCGGTTCCAGACTTGTAATCACATGCATGTATGAGCTCATGAAGAGAAAACAAAAATATGGACTTGCTACCCTCTGCGCTGGAGGCGGAATGGGTACGGCAGTCATAATAGAAATGATATAACATAATAATTCCTAAAACATAAAAGGAGCCTGCGCTTACCAGCGTGGGCTCCTTTGCTGTGCTATTTCTTGTCGTTGGAATTAGGATAATTGATACCGTATTGCTTGATCTTTCGTGATATGGTAGAAGCATTGACACCAAGCTTGGCACCTGCATCTCTTAGGCTTGTCGAATTCTTCAATGTTGCCTCGATGAGGTTCTTTTCATAATTGTCCAGCGACTGGTTCAAGGTCCCGTTTCCAATTGCCAGAGAATCGCCGTTGGAGATATCCAGCATGCTTATAAGCATCTCTGAATCAGCTTCATCACGCCCTGAAGAACAGATCGTAAGATATTCGATGACGTTTTCCAGTTCCCTAACGTTGCCCGGCCAGTTATATGAACGGAGAATGTCCATGTTATCTTTTGATAGAGCGAAGTTCCTCTTATGCTTCTTGGTATAAAGTTTGATGAAGTGATCACACAATTCATCAAGATCGTTTATTCGTTCGCGAAGAGGCGGAATATAGATTGGAATGACGTTTAGTCTGTAATAAAGGTCCTGCCTGAACCCGCCATCTGCTATCTTGGCTTTCAAATCGCTGTTTGTCGCAGCGATTATACGTATATCCAGGTCGACGGGCTTGGTGCCTCCGACGCGGGTGATTTTTTTGTCCTGTATTGCACGGAGCAGCTTAACCTGAAGGTCCATAGGCATATCGCCTATTTCGTCCAGCAGAAGTGTGCCGCCGTTGGCCATTTCGAAAAGTCCCTGTTTTCCTGAAGTATTAGCTCCCGAAAAGGCGCCCTTTTCATAGCCGAAGAGCTCGGATTCCAGCAGGTTTGCCGGTATTGATGCACAGTTGACCTTGATGAAGGTCTTGTTGCTTCTGTCGCTCAGCCGATAGATTTCATCAGCCACTATCTCTTTGCCTACGCCGGACTCACCGGTGATCAGTACGGTGGCATCAGTTGGCGCGGAGCTTTCAATTGTGGAATATATCTTCTTGAGTGCATAAGAGGAGCCAATGAGTCGTCTCGATTTAATTTCTTCAGTTGCGGAATTTTTAAATATTGTTACATGCTGCTCGTCTTCTTTTACAGAGTTAGCTTCTTTAAGAAATCTTGCGTAGTCCTCATGGAGTGCCTGCAGAGACAGTATCGGTCTGCTGCTGACCACCACCTGATGAAGGCTGCCTATTTCATCAAAAATCGGAACACCGACTGCGTATCCTACCTCTGGAGGATTACTCTTGGTAACGGTGGAAAGACGGAATACTTTCTTTTTGGTGTTAATTACATCCATCGTAGCACCGCCGGTAAACAGCTTGCCTTCTTCGATAATATCCAAAGTATTTCGACCAAGGATCTCATCGGGTGCGATGCCGGTGTTCTTTTGGTGCGCCGGGTTGACGTAAAGGACCTTACCGTCTTTATCGGTGATATAAATACTGTCGTCTAAAGCATCGACAACTATTTTAAAGTCGATGCCGTTATCCAGAAAGACCTGTAGGTCTGTGAATATTTCGTTCAATAAATCAAGAGTTTCGCCTGCTTGCTCGTAGCTTTTATTGTCTATCGCCTTCTTGATTTTATCCTGTACCTTTTGAATGGCAAGTACCTGATTCATTATTCTACCTCCAGTTCATATGAATAAGTATAACAAAATAAAAAATCAATTAAAAGAGTTTGTTGTAATTTTGCAACAGCATTTTTTGCCATGCAACGTGATATTCGTTAAGAATGGCTATATTCCAACATCTATTGTTGGCATAATGTTTGCTAATTATATAAACGTAAGTTAATGCGTTGTGGAGGATGAAGTCATGTGCAAAGTTTTATATATCAATTGTGAATCGGGGATGAGCGGAGACATGTTTCTCGGAGCACTGATAAATATGGGCGTGCCAGAGGAATATTTGAGAGGCCAATTGGCAAAGCTCGGCTTGGACGAGTTTGACATCACGGTAAATGAAAAAAATGTAAACGGCATCAAAGCAACAGATGTCGATGTTTTGCTGCATGAGGAAAAAGATCTCATGACAGACCCTTACAGCGGAGACTTCCGAAACTACAAAGATATAAAAGAAATAATCGAAGCCAGCACTTTGAGCGAGGGCGAGAAGGCTTTGAGTAAAAAGATATTCGAGATTAAAGCGACAGCTGAGGCCGCGGCACACGGAGTTGAGAAGGATGAAGTCAAGTTCCATGAAAAGGGTGCTGTAGATTCCATCGTAGACATTGTAGGAGCAGCGGTATGCATCGAATATATCAAAGCCGATAAAGTAATATCAAGGCCAGTTCCTACAGGATACGGCGAGGTACAGTGTGCCTGCGGTACGCTGACAGTGCCGGTCCCTGCAGTACAGCAGGTATTGGATAACACCATGATACCGTCTTACCGATCAGACATAAATCAGGAAATATTGACTCCTACAGGTGCGTCCATCGTTGCAGGTGTTGCAGATGCCTTTGACTGGGACGAGTATCAGGGAGAAGTAATGTTTAGAGGATACGGAACTGGAAAGCGGGAAACAGGGCTTCCGCCTTTAGAAGTTAGATTATGCATTTGCTAATAAAATAATTAATGAGGAGAATTGAAGTGGAAACGAGAAGATTAAACGACAAAGAGAAGGTAATAGTAACAGCTGCTTTGACAGGGGCAGTCACAGGAAAGAAGGATAACCCTAATCTGCCGACACAGCCAGAGGATATCGCAAAGTCCGCGCTGAAATGCTACGATGCCGGTGCATCTGCCGTGCATATTCACGTTAGGGATGACGATGATGCGGCCAGCATGAGATTCGATAAATTTGAAGAGGCTGTAAACCTCATAAGAGGAGCAGGATGCCCATTGCTGATCAATTTGACATCGTCAGGCGGACAGGGATTCTCATGGGAAGACAGAATCAAACCGTTTAAGGAGCTTAAGCCAGAGATGGCATCATTTGATGCCGGTACCATGAACTGGCTCAACAGCGTGGTTTTCATGAATGAGCCGGAGTTCCTTGAACTATGCGGAAAAGAAATGATTGCTGCTGGTGTAAAACCTGAAATCGAAGTATTCGATATCGGCATGCTCAACACAGCTAAATATTATATCAAGAAGGGCATCATTCAGGAGCCGGCACACTTCCAGCTTTGCCTGGGAGCAGCCGGAGGCATGGAAGCCACAGCAGAAAACCTTTTATACCTTGTGAACCATCTGCCAGAAAAATGCACCTGGAGTGCTTTCGGCATTGGCAAGGGAGCTAACGAAATCATGATGACAGCGCTGGCCATAGGCGGAAACGTAAGAGTAGGATTGGAGGACAACGTCTTCTACAACAAAGGAGTGCTGGCAGAATCCAACGAGCAGTTCGTTGAGAGGGTAGTGCGACTTTGCCGCGAGGTCGGCAAAAAGGTTGCTACACCAGACGAGGCCAGAGAGATACTGGGAGTAAGTAAATAATCGTTGCCTTGATGCAACGAAAATACCGCGATGCAACAACATCAACAATGACAGATGACATCACAAAATCAAGCATATCCAGCATTTGCAGTCATTGTAAGAAACAAAGCCTTTGTTGAGAGATTTGGCACACACTTTGCTTTATATATTAATATGAAATATTTATTACAGTATTTTTGAAAAGGAGAAAATAAAATGGGAAAACAAGTATTAGTAGATTTATCACATCCATTTGGCAGAGGCAATCCGCTTTGGCCATCTAACGGAGACTTTCATATCGACAGAGTACAGCATATGCCGATGCATTACAGATTGCTGCAGACATTTAACGATTTTCATATGCACAATTCCACACATGCAGATTCACCATCGCATGTAATTCCGGAAGGTGCATTTACACATGAGCTTCCACTTGAGAATTATTATGGACCAGCCGTATGCCTGGACATACCTAAGTCTCACTGGGAACTGATTACTGTCGAGGACATCGATGAAGCTGCCAAGAAAGTAGAAGGCGGAATTCAGGAAGGTGACTGGGTCATCATCTGTACAGGCATGAACAAGCGCTGGGGCGAGAATGACGATTACTTTGCATATAGTCCAGGATGCTCTATCGAAGCAGCTAATCATCTGGTATTTGATCTGAAAGTAAAGGGCGTAGGCTTTGACCTGCAGGCTCTGGATCATATCCTTTATACATATGCGGCACAGCATGGACCTGGTCCATATGTACCACGAATAGTTGAAGAGTACAAAGCTCAGTTTGGCCATGAACCACTTGAAGATTATCCAGAGTGGGAGCCGGTACATAACATCCTTCTTGGAAATAACGTTATGGGAATCGAGAATATCGGCGGAGATGTTGAGAAGGTAAAGGGACAGAGGTTTATGTTCTGCGCATTCCCACTGAGGTGGTATATGGGTGACGGAACTATCGTCCGTGCCGTTGCGTTTATCGATGAGGATAAGCTTAACAAAGACGTACCAGACAGAGTTTATAAGTACGGCGTATATTAAAGACAGACAAGGGGTAAACTAATGAGCGATAAGAAGAGAATCGCCGTCCTTGGAGCAGGTGTGATGGGAACTGGCATTGGTCAGACATTCGCGATGAAGGGCCATGAGGTAATGATGATTTACGTTTATGACGACATCACGAGAGGCAATCCTGTCGACAGAATGAGAGATAATCTCAAAATGTTATGCGTCAACGGAGTGGTAGATGAAAAGGATGTTCCTGAAATATTATCAAGAGTGAAGTGTACAGAGAGCATTGAAGAGGCAGCTAAGTTTGCGGACGTATTCTTTGAATGTATCGTCGAGAATCTGAGCGTCAAGCAGGATTACTTCAAACAATTAGATGAGCTCTGCCCTGAAAGCACAATACTGGCAACTAACACCTCTGCAATTAGCGTTACTGAAATCGCTGAGAAATCAGTACATAAGGACAGGATCATAGGAACACACTTCTGGAAACCGGCATATTTGATGCCTCTGGTTGAGGTAATCAAGACTAAATATGTTTCGCAGAATACCGTAGACACGATCTACGGCCTCCTAGAAGCTGCGGGAAAAAGCCCGGTAGTAGTCCAGAAGGATGTTCCAGGATTCCTGGCAAACAGAATGCAGCATGCACTGTTCAGAGAAGCGATATCAATCGTTGAAAATGGCATTGCTACTCCTGAAGATGTAGACAAGGCAATCAAGAACGGCTTTGGCATGAGACTGGGAGTAATGGCACCATTCGAAGTAATGGATTCAGGTGGAATAGACCTGACATACAGCATTCATGAATACCTGTTCCCGCATATAGAGAATTCAACTGAACCATCACAGCTTTTGAAACAGAAGCTGGATGAAGGCAAACTTGGATTCAAGACAGGAGAGGGTTTTATGAAGTGGACTCCAGAGCAGATGGAAGAGTCGCAGAAGAACCTCAACGAGGGACTTATCAAGGTAGCCAGAGCTCTTGGCAAAATTTAAACTACGAGGTAAAGAAATGGCATTAATGACAGCGGCTCAATATATTGAGAGCTTGAGAAAATTAAATACCAGAGTTTACATGTTTGGTGAAAAAGTTGATAATTGGGTGGATCATCCAATTATCAGACCTTCCATCAACTGTGTAGCTATGACATATGCTTTAGCACAGGATCCGGAATATGCGGATATCATGACGACGACATCAAGTCTTACAGGAAAAACCATCAACAGGTTCACCCATTTGCATCAGAGCACAGATGATCTGATCAAAAAGGTCAAAATGCAGAGGCTGCTTGGACAGAAAACAGCCAGCTGCTTCCAGCGCTGCGTAGGAATGGACGCGTTTAACGCCGTTTATTCTACTACATTTGAAATGGATGAAAAGTATGGTACCGATTACAATGCGAGATTTAAGAAATTCCTGGAGATGGTACAAGATGAAGACCTGGTTGTTGACGGCGCAATGACAGATCCTAAGGGAGACAGGGCTAAGGCTCCACATGCACAAAATGATCCTGATATGTTTCTTCATATAGTAGAGAAGCGTGTCGATGGAATCGTAGTGCGTGGTGCAAAAGCTCATCAGACCGGTTCCGTCAACTCACACTGGCATATAATTATGCCGACTATTGCAATGCGTGAGGATGATGCGGACTATGCAGTTTCATTTGCTTGCCCGAGCGATGCAGAGGGACTGTATATGATCTATGGCAGACAGTCATGCGACACCAGAAAGATGGAAGCAAATGCAGACATAGACGTAGGCAACAAAAAGTTTGGCGGACAGGAAGCACTAGTCGTATTTGACGATGTCTTCATCCCTAAGGAGTATGTCTTTATGGCAGGCGAGGACGATTTTGCCGGAATGATGGTAGAACGCTTTGCCGGCTATCACAGACAAAGCTATGGCGGCTGCAAAGTCGGCGTAGGTGACGTAGTGATTGGTGCAGCAGCTTTGGCAGCCGAGTATAACGGATGCGAGAAAGCTTCGCACATAAAAGATAAGCTCATAGAGATGACACACTTAAACGAAACTCTATTTTCATGTGGTATAGCGTGCTCATGCGAAGGTTGTAAGACTAAGGCCGGCAACTATCAGATAGATTTGTTGTTAGCTAACGTATGCAAGCAGAACATCACTAGATTCCCATATGAAATAGTTAGACTTGCTGAAGATATTGCAGGAGGTCTAATGGTAACGATGCCTTCACAGGCAGATTTTGATTCTGACTTGGTTGCAGGCCGCACCGGCGAAACTGTCGGAGAAATCTGCAAAAAGTACTTTGCAACCCGCGAAGACGTCAGTGTAGAAGACAGGATGCGTGTATTGCGCTTCCTTGAGAACGTATGTCTTGGTACTGCTGCGGTAGGTTATAGAACAGAGTCGCTTCACGGCGCAGGTTCGCCTCAGGCTCAACGCATCATGATTGCCAGACAGGGAAACATTGAAGCCAAGAAGGAAATGGCAAAGACAGTAGCAGGCATCAAAAAATAATATCAAACCGATAATAAGGGCTGCCATAGCAGCCCTATTTATTTTACCTAAATAAAGCTGGAAATCGTTAAAATCGCATACTTTCAACGTTTTGTATTAAAATCGTTTTTATTGCGGGAATATTTTGTAAAGTCGGAAAAATCATGATATTATACTTTTGAGGTCGTACGCTTTGTAGGGAGGCGAAGGCAGAGTTACTTATTTGCATGAGGAGGAGTCACCATGAGTTTTGATGCCAGCAGTTTGCTTATGAACCCGTTTATACTGATGTTCGCAACAGTAGTATTGGGACTGCTTTTTGGTAAGATCAAGTTTGGCAAATTCAGCTTTGGAACGTCCGGGGCATTGTTCGTTGGTTTGGCGGTGGGATATTTTATCTATAAGTACGCCAACAAAATCTATTTGGCAGGACACACAGATGCTGCCAATTATACCGCAGCAGCGGCTATATTCGTTGGAAACGGTGGGAAGATAATCAACAGCTATTTCTTTCAGGCATCGCTGATATTCTTTGTAGCGGCAGTAGGACTGCTTGCGGCAAAAGATATTGGATATGTCATAAGAAAATATGGCGCAAAGTTTATTGTCCTTGGAATACTGATCACATTTGTTGGGGCAGGCGTCACATATGCTTGCACCGCATTTACAGGAGACTCTAATCAATATGCTATCGCAGGCGTATATACCGGAGCAATGACCAGCTCGCCTGGATTGGCATCGGCACTTGAGACTGCCAATGCACATGCTGAAGAATATGCTGATGAATACGCGGATCTTTCACAGGATGAAAAGGAAGTAGTAATCAAGGTATTGAATCTTGATGAAAAGTATAAGGACTTGAAGGTCAGTGATGTTCAAACTTTAAACAGCGATGAAAAAGCGGCATATATCAATCAGGCAACTGCTCAGGTCGGTATTGGACATGCTGTTGGATATCCGTTCGGAGTAATAATCGTAATACTCGCCATGAACTTCCTCAACGTAGTCTTCAAATTCGATGTAGAAGAGGAGAAACGGCGATACCGGATCGAGATGGCAGCTGCAGAGGAAGCTAATAAAAAAGCCGGTAAAGAAATACCGACAACTCCGTTCAGCATGATATCATTTGCACTTGTCTGCATAGCAGGATATCTGCTTGGATCGATACAGATATATATGGGACCTCTTGGATATGTCAGTCTGGAATCAACAGGCGGTGTCCTCATAGGATCGCTGATACTGGGATATATAGGAAAGATAGGACCATTCTCATTCCGAATGGATTCCAAAATACTTGCAATCATTCGTGAACTTGGCCTGGCATTCTTCCTGGCAATAGTTGGCCTGAACTACGGTTACGGTGCCATAGCGGCTGTAACGGGCTCGGGAATCCAGTTAGCCGTTGTTTCACTCATCGTGGGATTCATTGCCTGTATGGTAGGCTTCCTCGTTGGAAGGTATGGATTTAAGCTTAACTGGGTAATCCTTTCCGGAGCACTTTGCGGCGGCATGACGTCCACGCCGGGACTCGGCGCAGCAACAGAAGCAATCGGCAGCGACGAACCAGGAGCAGGCTACGGAGCAACATATCCGTTTGCACTGCTGGGCATGGTAATCTTTGCGATCGTACTACATAAGCTGCCACTGCTATAAGAAAAATTTCAGGGCTGTCACTTAGGGTGATGGCCCTTTTTGTACCTAAAGTAATCATGTACATTATAATGCTCACTTAATTATAAAAGAGCCATCGCCCAAAAGCGACGGCTCTTAAATTAATTTGCCTGATTATCTTTTATTTGATGCATTGAGTACATCTTTGATCTTGTGCTGTACCATGCGGGTGATGGCATCTCTGCCAGGTCCAAGGTACTTACGAGGGTCGAATTCTTCCGGATTCTCGATCAATACGCGGCGGATCTCTGCGGTCATTGCCAGACGAAGGTCTGTGTCAATGTTGACTTTGCAGACACCATGCTTGACAGCTTCTTTGATCATATCTTCAGGAACACCCTGAGCACCTGGAATCTTACCGCCATATTCATTGCATCTGTCTACGAATTCTTTGAGCACAGTTGATGCTCCGTGGAGTACCAGTGGAGTATCAGGAATAAGTGAGTGAATTGTCTTCAATCTCTCATAGTCAAGATAAGGTGTGCCCTTGAATTTATATGCGCCGTGGCTTGTGCCGATAGCTACTGCCAGAGAATCAACTCCAGTCTTCTCTACGAATTCGGCAGCTTCTTCAGGAACGGTGAAAGAAGCCTCACGTGCGTCTACGTGAACTGCATCCTCAACGCCGGACAGCTTGCCCAGCTCTGCTTCTACGACTACACCGTGAGCATGAGCATATTCAACGACCTGTTTCGTGACTTTAATATTTTCTTCAAAAGGTAATTTGGAGCCATCATACATTACTGATGTGAAACCTCCATCAACACAGCTCTTGCAGATGTCAAAGTCTGCGCCGTGATCCAAGTGCAGACAAACGTCCAGACCAGTATCTTCTACAGCCGCTTCAACCAGTTTTATCAGATAAGTCGGCTTGGCGTATTTTCTGGCACCAGCTGAAACCTGCAAAATCAAAGGTGCATTCTCCAGTTTAGCGGCATCCATGATGCCCTGGATGATTTCCATATTGTTGACGTTGAATGCGCCAACTGCGTAATCAGCATCAAGTGCCTTTTTGAACATTTCTTTACTTGTTACTAATGCCATCTTCAATCCTCCTATTTATTCATTTGATAGTTATTTTGTAACCTTTTTAGCTATAGATTTCTTGGTCGATCCTTTTGCGAATGTAAATGTTGACGCTTTTATAGCTGATGGTTTCACGCCTGCAGACTTGCAGACGCTTTTAAACTCAGAATAGCTCTTGAAAAGTTTCGCATTGACCAGACTTGCGACTGCTGCTGTTTCTGAGCCGCTCTTGACCTTGACCGTTATACTCTTAGTGAGTTTGCCATTCTTATATGTGGCAGTAGCAGTAGCCGTATCGGACTTTTTGGTCGTATCGGACTTCTTGGTCGTGTCAGTGGATGTCGTCGCTTTCTGCTCAGTGGTCGTAGCCGTTCCGGTCTTGGCTGCCAGCGTCTTAGGATAGTCCATAATGACATTGACTCTCCAGATAATTATGAGCGCTGCGATTATTAAAATGGCTATTGCCAGCCATATATCGTTGTTGTCATAAAGTGTGTCTCTAAATGTCCTGTGCTTCATCAAAATCCCCCTTTTTTCTCTCGTTCTAACTAACAATTTTACCATACTTCACCTAAAAGAACAATTAGTTTTGCTTTACTGCGGCTCATGTTGTATAATATTAGTCATGATAAATGTGGAAATTGGTGACAACGAACGCAATCAGAGGCTGGACAAATTCCTCAGGAAATATCTTGGGGAAGCGCCACTGAGTTATATATACAAGGCGATACGCAAGGATGTCAAGGTAAACGGCAAGCGCAGCAAGGGAGAGTACGTTCTGCAAAGCGGTGATAATGTGAGCATTTACATCTCAGATGCTGACTTTGCAAAGTTTCAGAGAAAGCCGCACAAAGTAGGAGCCAAGCGTCAGTTTGGCATTGCCTATGAGGATGATAATATCCTGGTAGTGGAAAAGCCATTTGGCCTGCTCACCCACGGTGACAGCACTGAAAAGCGAAACCATCTGGCTAATCAGGTGATCGACTATCTCATTGAAGAGGGAGACTACAATCCAAGGCTGGAAAAAACATTCACTCCGGCACCGGTCAACAGACTTGACAGGAATACTACAGGGCTGGTAATCTTTTGTAAGAACTATCCGGCGCTGCAGGCCTTTAACTCTATGATAAGAGAGAAGGGCATCGTCAACAAATACTATCTGACCATAGTACCCGGCAAGCTGGATAGGATGCTTCATCTTTCAGATAAGATGATCAAAAATGAGAGCACCAATACCATCACGGTAGTTGACAGCGATGCAGAAGGCAAGACCATGGAAACCATCGCCAGGCCTTTGTCGACTAACGGGAAGTACACTTTGTGCGAGGTAGAGATAATCACCGGGCGTACACACCAGATCAGGGCACATCTTGCCAAGGCAGGGTACCCGGTCATCGGAGACGTCAAGTACGGAGACAAAGAGGTCAACAAAGAAGTGCGCAGGCGTTTCGATTTGACGACTCAGCTGCTCCACGCCTACAAGCTCAGGTTTGACGGGTGTGCTGAAGGCTTTGAGTATCTAGACGGAAAAGAAATTAAGGCGAAAATGCCAGAAGAATTTGAGAAAATATTGAAAGGGATCGGATTAGAAAATGGAAAATAGTGCAGAGGAAATAGTTAAGGAAGTTGCTGAAAATGCATCTGCCCCGCAGGGGTCTGGCAATGCAAAGAAGATAGCCCTGGAGTGGATCAAGGATATACTGATCGCCGTTATCATTGCGGTAGTCATCATACAGTTCATCAAGCCTACAATAGTAAAGGAAAGTTCTATGGAACCGAACTTCTATTCAAACGACTACCTGTTCATAAATAAGATGTCATATAAGATCCACGATATAAAACGCGGCGATGTCATCGTATTTCATTCAGATCTGTTGACTGAGAGCGGACAAAAGAAGCTTTTGATCAAGCGTGTCATCGGATTGCCGGGAGACCAGATAGATATACACAACGGCAAGGTTTATATTAATGGCAAGCTGCAGCTTGAGAATTACATCAAAGAACAATATACCATCGGAAGCATCGACGGACTGGTCGTGCCGAAGGGCAAGCTGTTCTGCATGGGTGACAATCGAGAAGTCAGCATAGACAGCCGATACGAAGAGGTCGGTTGTGTGAAAGAGAGCAAAGTCGTGGGCAAGGTCGTATTCCGGCTGTACCCATTCAATAAGATAGGGATAATCAAGAACCCTCACAGGAGCGATAATAAATGAAGGATTTCGTTAAGGATGTTTGTGTAGTAGGAATAGCAGCAGTCATAGTACTGCAATTCGTACAGCCGACAAGGGTGTTCGGTATTTCTATGCAGCCGACATTCCACCAGAACGACTATCTCATCGTAAGCAAAGAAGCCTATGCCAAAACTCAGCCTAAGCGCGGCGACGTGGTGGTATTCCAGTCGAAGCTGCTCAGTGCAAGCGGGCAGGAGGAACTTTTGATCAAGAGGATCATCGGTCTGCCTGGAGATACCGTGCTCATAGAGGATGGCAACGTATATATCAACGGAGATATGATCGCCGACAGTTACACCAAAGACAAGTATACCAATGGTTACATGTCCGTCAAAGTGCCGAAAGGTTCATATTTCTGCATGGGCGATAACCGCCTGCACAGTACAGACAGCAGATTTGAGAGCGTTGGCTGTGTAAACAAAGATCAGATAAAAGGAAAGGTAGTCTTCCGTGTCTTCCCGTTCACAAAGATGGGCAGGATCGGGAGCCATTAGATATGTCAAAGAAAAGAGAACGCAAACTTGTAGCAAACAATAAAAAAGCGCGTCACGATTATTTCATAGAGGATACGTATGAGGCTGGGATCGTGCTCACGGGCACTGAGATAAAATCGGTCCGTGCCGGCAAGGTCAGCATCAAAGAAAGCTACGCTAAGATAGAAAACGGCGAGCTTATTCTTTATGGTATGAATATCAGTCCCTACGAGCAGGGGAATCGCTTCAACGCGGAGCCTTTGCGCCCAAGAAAGCTTTTGCTGCACAAGCAGGAGATCAGAAAACTCATAGGCAAGACCACTTTAGATGGCCTGACCATCGTACCGCTGAACATGTATATCAATGAGGCTGGACTGGCAAAGCTGGAGGTCGCCGTTGCGCGAGGCAAGAAGAACTACGACAAGCGTGACGATTTGGCAAAGAAAGACGCCATGAGGAAGATCGACCGCGCCATGAAGAGCCACTAGATCCAACGCGAAATACCAACAATCAGATAAAATTTCAGCTGCCGAAGAAGTTTCGGCGGCTGTTTACTTTTTGGCAAAAATGTGTATAATTACATATGCAAGATGTAACCGTTTACAGGCATCAGCACCATGGGGGTGTAAAGGTTTCGACGGGGGCATAGAACCAACATAAGCGAGCCGTAGTCGCCAAGTCTACGTTAAAAGTGGCCGTTTTAAATATAAACGCTAAAAATACTAATAATAATTTCGCATTAGCTGCCTAGTTGCAGCCCGCGTGTCAGCTCTGATTTCCCTGTAGGTTAGAGACCTGGCATCGAATATACAGGAAAACTTTGTGAGAGTTCCCGGTATCACAAAGGACCAACGGGATAGCAATTCCTTCAGCCTGCTGGTAGGCGGTTGGAAGCGCGAAACTTAAATGACCAGATGCGCTCGGAGAAATTGTTGCGGAAATGTTTTCGGACAGGAGTTCGATTCTCCTCATCTCCATTAGAAAATACGGATGGGCAATGCCCATCCGTATTTTCTATGCATAAAGAGGAGAGTCGAACTCCTGTAAGGAGTGAAGATTCTACTGCCTGATTTACGCAGCTTGAGCTGCAGTGTAAATCAGGACAGCGCAGGGAGCTGGGCGACTATAGACCAGCGACCGGAGGAACGAGCGCAGCGAGTGGCCATCTCCATTAGATCGACGCTGTTCGCAGGGCGACTGGTTGCTGGGTTCTGTGGAATCGAACAAAAATGTCCCATATCTCAGGATATAAGGAAAAAATCTGCGATTCCACAAGATAATCGTCTTTTTAGAGCTAAATTATGTGGTTTTGAAAATTAATCGACAATATCCTGGGATATTGAAGAAAAATGATCGATTCCACAGAACTTGACACAGAATTGGACACAGAACTGGCCTCGGCGCAGAGCACGGAATAACCACAGAACTGCCCTCGCTGTGCTCGCCATTCAAATTAAGTTGACGGCATTTGTGATTTAGTTCATAATCGAATTAACCAATGAAACTGTTGAGATAAGGAGCTGGGAAATGAGCTTTGTTACATTTGATAACGTAAGGAAGGTCTATCATGCAGGCGAGGTCGATATCGAAGCGCTGCACGATGCATCTTTTGAAGTGGAGAAGGGTGAAATCGCAGTGATAGTAGGTGCTTCAGGCGCCGGCAAGACCACTTTGCTGAATATACTTGGAGGTATGGATATGCTGACTAGCGGCCGCGTAATGCTGGACGGCCGCGAAATATCCAAACTCAACCAGAAGGAGCTGACGGAGTACAGGCGTTACGATGTCGGATTCGTATTTCAGTTCTACAATCTGGTACAGAACCTGACAGCGCTGGAGAATGTAGAGCTGGCGACGCAGATATGCAGAGAGCCGCTGGATCCGGAGAAGATAATGAGGGATGTTGGCCTGGAGGACAGGATGAACAACTTCCCGGCACAGCTTTCTGGTGGAGAACAGCAGCGAGTTGCCATAGCCAGGGCGCTGGCGAAAAATCCTAAGCTTTTGCTTTGCGATGAACCAACGGGAGCGCTGGACTATAACACCGGAAAGCAGATACTCAAGCTGCTTCAGGATACGGGCAGAAGGACAGGCATGACCATAATTATAATCACTCATAATCAGGCGTTGACCGGCATGGCAAACAGAGTCATCAAAGTAAGAAATGGCAGTGTTTACAGCATGGAAATCAACGATCACGTTACACCTGTTGAAGATATAGAATGGTAGAGAAATGCTGAGAAAAACCACGTTGAGAGAAATCAGGAATTCGATTGGCCGATATATCGCGATACTTGCGATAGTCGCTCTTGGTGTGGGATTTTTTGCAGGCTTGAAGGTGACCAGGGAGGCCATGGTATCTACTACCAACGACTACTTGAGTGCGCATAAATTCTACGATTACCAACTGATTTCGACAATTGGTTTTGACGATGACAGCGTCAGCGATGTTACGGCGGCTTCAGGCGTGAAGGCGGCTGAAGGCTCTATTTCATCCGACGTTCTGGTCACCACAGAGAGCAATGCGGAGAGTGTCTTCAAAGCATACTCCATCACAAGCAAAGTGAATACGCTTAAGCTATCTGATGGCCGTATGCCAAAGACCGCCAACGAATGCGTCCTGGACGCACGCCATCAGAATGATAATGAAATCGGCGATTACATCACCATCAGTGATACCAACGACTCTGACACGTCAGACATGTTCAAATACAAGAAATACAAGATAGTTGGGCTGGTGGAATCGCCACTGTACCTGAATTACCAGAGAGGCTCCACGTCTCTTGGCACTGGCTCTATCGACAGCTTTTTCTATATAGAGAAGCAAGGCTTTGACGTCGATTATTACACGTCGATATATGTCAGACTGAACAAAGGCGGCGAGATTTTCTCGTCGGAATATAAGAAGGCGGTTTCAGATGCTAAGCCGGAGATGAAGACACTGGCTAAAGACACCACTGCGACAAGGTACAAAGCCGTAGTCGCTGACGCAAAGAAAGAGCTGGCCAAGCAGAAAAAGAAGTACAATAACAGCTATCAGACATATCTGTCCGAGAAGGAATCGGCGTATGCCAGGCTTGATGCGGCCTCTGCCAGGATAACTTCTGGCGAAGCAACCATAAGGTCGACTCAGAAGACTTTGACTACAAAGAAAACATCGCTGGAATCGTCGAAGACCAAGATCAATTCGGGATTGACCCAGATCGCAACTTCTCGCCAGCAGCTGGAAGCACAGAAGCCTTACATGTCAGATGAGCAGTATGCTGAGGCAAAGGGCAAGCTGGACGCCCAGGAGACGGCTTTGAAGAAACGGCTGGCTCAGGTAAACGGCGGGCTGGCCCAGATAGCAGCGGCGCAGAAAAAACTTGCGGCATCAAAGGCGACTCTGGCAGAAAGCAAAGTGAAGCTTAATGCATCGAGGGCGACTGCAGATAAGAAATTCGCCGAGGCGAAGACAAAGCTTGATAAAGGAAAGAAAGCCCTGGACAAGGCTGATAATAAAATTGCCAAGATCAAGAGTGGGAAATCCTATGCGCTTACCCGCAGCTCCAACGCAGGGTACGTATCGTTTGACAGCGATTCGAGTATAGTAGACAGCATCGCCAAGGTTTTCCCGATATTCTTCTTCCTGGTAGCCGCTCTGGTTTGCATGACGACCATGACCAGAATGGTCGAGGAACAAAGATCGCAGATAGGCGTTTTGAAGGCCTTGGGATATAGCAATTCCAAGGTAATGGGGAAGTACTTATTCTACTCGGGAAGCGCGGCATTCATTGGTGCCGTCGCCGGATTCTTCATAGGATGCCGAGTGTTCCCGTTGGTCATTTGGAAGGCCTACGGGATGATGTACAATTTCAACTATGATATCAATTACGTGCTGAACTGGAAGCTCGCAGCTTTTTCCCTGGCAGCTGCATTGCTCTGTTCCATGGGAGCTACATGGATATCATGCGCGGAAGATTTTGCTGTAGCACCTGCCCAGCTGATCAGGCCAAAGGCACCAAAGAGCGGCAAGCGCATACTACTCGAGCGTATCAAACCGATATGGAGCAGGATAAGCTTCCTGTACAAAGTATCACTGAGAAATATCTTTCGCTACAAGAAGCGTTTCTTCATGATGGTAGTTGGCATCAGCGGATGCACAGCACTGCTCATCGCCGGATTCGGAATAAACGATTCAATCAAGAATATTGCCAATTTCCAGTATCAGGAAATAGACAAGTATGATTACGCGGTGGCTTTCGACAGAAATATGAATGCTGACAATAGACAGGACTTCATAAAGTATACCGAGGAAGGGACTGCAAAGGTGCTCTTTGCGCACTCATCATCGGTAGATCTGCTGAAAGGCGATACAGATAAATCCGTATCTCTGATCGCTTCCGATGGAAAGAACTTTGGAACATTCATCAGCCTCCACAAAGGCAGCACCGCCATAGCATTCCCTAAGACCGGGGAAGTGGTGATATGCAAGAAGTTGAGCGAACAGCTGAAGATAAAGGTGGGCGACACCATAACTTTGAGGACTGGAGATTACGACAGGATGAAGGTCAAGGTCAGCGGCGTCTGCGATAACTATGTAAATAATTTTATTTACGTCAGCACGGCGACATATGAGAAAGGCTTTGGCAAAGCGCCGAAGATCAATACTGCCTATGGCATAGCCAAGGGTGCTGTCCACAAAGCGGCGGCCACCTGTGCGAATTATAAATACACGGCGGCAACAGTTGTAAATTCAGATATGCGTAAGCTTGTAGACAAGATGATGCAAAGTCTGAACGCTGTGATCATACTGGTAGTTTCATGCGCAGCTGCGCTGGCATTTATCGTAATATTCAACCTGACTAATATCAATATTACGGAGCGCATAAGAGAAATAGCGACGATCAAGGTCCTTGGATTCAACTACAAAGAAACCAATGCCTATGTACTTCGGGAAAACATGTTCATGACTTTGATCAGTGCGGTCGTGGGAATACCGTTGGGGTGGCTTCTGCTGAAATTCGTTCTGTCGGAGATAAAGGTGGAACTGGTCTACTTCGCACTAAGGGTAACGCCTATGAGCTATCTGCTTTCTGTACTGTTGACATTTGTATTTGCGATTCTGGTCAGCATACCGATGTCATTTAAGCTGAGGAAAGTAAGCATGACAGAGTCACTGAAATCAGTTGAATAGAATACATGAAAAAAACGGGCTGCCACATTTGGCAGTCCGTTTTGATTTCTTATTGAAAGTTCGATTAGCTCAGTGCTGCAGTGATGAGAGCCATCTTGTAAACTTCATCAGCATTGCATCCACGGCTTAAGTCGTTGATTGGTGCATTCAGACCCTGAAGAATAGGACCATAAGCATCAAAGCCGCCTAAACGCTGTGCGATTTTGTAGCCGATGTTTCCTGATTCGATATCAGGGAAGATGAATGTATTAGCCTGACCAGCAACCTTGGAGCCTTTGCACTTAGTAGCTGCTACTGTAGGGGAAACAGCTGCGTCGAACTGCAATTCGCCATCGATTGCAAGTGACGGATCCATTTCCTGAGCCAGGATAGTAGCGTCGTGTGAAAGCTGAACTGTACCGCCTTTGCCTGAACCCTTTGTTGAGAAGCTCAGAACAGCAACCTTAGGATCGATTCCGAAGATAGCAGCAGTCTTGGCAGTTTCGATTGCAACTTCTGCAAGCTTTGCAGCCTTTGTAACCTTAACGTTGCCTTCTTTGTCAACTGTATCCTGATAGTCGATGTTGATAGCGCAGTCTCCCATAGCAAGTTTCTCATCGCCACGGGTCATGATAAAGCAAGAGCTTACCAGATTTGCACCAGGTTTAGTCTTTACCAGCTGAAGTGCAGGTCTAACTGTATCAGCTGTTGAATATGTAGCTCCTCCGAGCAGGCAGTCAGCCATCCCCATCTTTACGAGCATTGTTCCGAAATAGTTGCCCTTTAACAGTGAAGCACGTACGTCTTCCTCTGCCATCTTGCCTTTACGAAGATCAAACATCGTCTTGACCATGTTTTCCATGTCAGCATAGTTAGCCGGATCGATGATCTGGCACTCGCTGATGTCAAAACTGCCAGTTTTTGCAGCAGCTCTTACTTCTGTATCGTTGCCGAGCAGAATGACTTTCAATGCTTTTTCTTTTGTTAATTTGTCAGCAGCCTCAAGTATACGCGCATCATTTCCCTCTGTGAAAACGATAGTACGCGGATTTGCCTGAAGCTTCTCTCTTAATTCTTGAAACATTGGTAGATCCCTCCATACTTATAACATTTTATTGGATAATGCCAGGCAAATTGATGTCAGCATATATCTTTCCATATTTGACAATACACCGAATCGGAAAGGTTGTCAATTGCTAACTCCAGCCAAAATCAAAAAGTTCCCTAAACCTGCACCGCGAGTACAGTGTGAATCACTTTGCAAGATGATATAATTATAGTACGTTAACAAGATAAAGTGGAAAGAAGGCGTGATATGATTATAAGGAAAGTGTTTGCGTGTATGCTGGCATTTGCGGTAGTTATTGCGATGAGTGCAGTTATGCTGACCTGCTATATCGTCATGAAATATATAGATAAAGGAAAGCTGAGCCTCGATGATGAAGTCACGATTTCAAAATATGCCGCTAAGCAGATGGAAACAAAGCTCTATCTACTTGAAGGCGAAAAAATAAAGGTGAAATACCTGCTTTACGGTGCGTTGCTGCATTCCGGAAACGATGCGGCAGCAGCGCTTGGTGAAGCGGTTGCAGGAGACACTAAATCCTTTGCCAAGATAATGAACAAGGAAGCGAAGGCATTAGGCTGCACCAACAGTCACTTTGTTAATGCCAACGGCGTTAAAGCCAAAGACCACTACACCACGGCCCATGATATGGCACTGATCCTTCAGGCAGCTACGAAATACAAGCTCATCCAGCAGATATGTCAGACCAAGCTTTACAAGATACCTGCAGACAACAAGAGCGATGCGTTTTACGTGCGCACGACCAACCCGTTTTTCTATAAGACAAAAAAGGTAAAGAAACCATATAAAACATATAATATTATCGCCGGCAAGACTGGAACCTGGACCAGCGATGATGCATCACTGATAGAAGCTTCGAGATACAACGGTAAGACTATTTACACTGTAGTCATCGATGACACCAGTGCGGCGCGCTATTCTGACACAGTTAAATTGATAAATTATGGTCGCAGTGCGTTGTCGTCGATTGCCTATACAGAAAGTGAGGACTCGGTTTCAGGAGTTGAAAAGGAAGCGAGCACGCAGTCATTCTTCGCCAAAGTCATCGATAAACTGTTCCCTGATTCGGTTTATGAATTTTTCTATGGGTCAACAAAGTCGACAAAAGTAAAGGGCTTGATGGCTAAAGTTACCAACGGCAAGAAGGTAACCATTACATGGGAAAAAGTCTCGGGAGCTGAAGGATACAAGGTGTATCGTGCGACCAGCGGCAAATTCAAGCTGATCAAAAAGGTAAAATCAGGCAGAACGACCAGGTATGCGGATCCTAATTCCAAATCCGGCCAGACGTACTATTATCTTGTCAAATCATACAGCACTACTGACGGGCTGTTCAATTAGTAGAAATACATTGAAAAAAAGGGAGTCTTCGCCCTTGCTTTATGGTGAAAAATGGTATAGAATAATTGCTAATAAATAAGTAGTAAATGAATTAATAGAGAGGGAAAACTCAACGAAAGGAGCAAAGTATGGCACAATTTTTTAGTGAACCGTCAAGAACATTCAACGAATATCTGCTGGTACCGGGATACACGTCCAAGGATTGCAGAGTTGAGAATGTATCTTTGAAAACACCAATAGTAAAATTCAAGAAGGGTGAAGAACCTGAATTACAGGCGAACATTCCACTGGTTTCTGCTGTGATGCAGGCTGTTTCTGATGACAACATGGCTGTAGCACTGGCAAAGGAAGGTGGAATTTCTTTTATATTTGTTTCACAGTCTATAGAGAGTCAGGTGGAAATGGTAAAGCGCGCCAAAGCTTACAAGGCAGGCTTTGTTAAGAGCGACAGCAACCTGAGACCTGATCAGACCATGGCAGATGTACTTGACTTGAAGGCAAGAAGCGGTCACTCGACTATCGCCATTACCGATGACGGAACATCAGAGGGCAAGGTACTCGGTCTTGTAACGAGCAGAGACTACCGTGTCAGCAGAATGGATCCTTCGACTCAGATCAAAGAATTTATGACTCCTTTCGATAAATTGATATATGCAAAAGACGGATGTACGCTAAGCGAGGCCAACGACATTTTGTGGGACAACAAGCTTAACGCGCTTCCGATCATAGACGATCAGCAGAGACTTGCTTACTTCGTATTCAGAAAAGACTACGACACCCATAAGTCAAATCCGAACGAGCTGCTTGATTCTCATAAACGTTATGTTGTTGGCGCAGGCGTCAACACCCGTGACTATGAAGAGAGGATCCCTGCACTTGTTGAGGCTGGCGCAGATGTGCTCTGCATCGACTCCTCAGAAGGATATTCAGAGTGGCAGTCAGAGTGTATTGCATGGGTCCGCGAGAAGTATGGCAACACAGTTAAGATAGGCGCAGGCAATGTAGTCGACAAGGAAGGCTTTGAATTCCTGGCAAAGGCTGATGCAGACTTTGTTAAAATAGGCATCGGCGGCGGTTCTATATGCATTACCCGTGAACAAAAGGGTATCGGCCGTGGACAGGCTACCGCAGTCATAGAGGTCGCAAAGGCTCGTGACGATTATTTCAAGAAGACCGGAATCTACGTACCGATCTGCTCAGATGGCGGAATCGTGTACGACTATCATATGACCCTGGCACTTGCCATGGGAGCTGACTTCATCATGCTGGGCAGGTATTTTGCCCGCTTCGACGAGTCACCTACAAACAAGCTGAACATCAACGGAAACTATGTCAAAGAGTACTGGGGCGAAGGTTCCAACCGTGCCCGCAACTGGCAGCGTTACGATTTAGGCGGCGATCCTCGCATGAAGTTCGAGGAAGGCGTCGACTCATACGTTCCATACGCAGGCTCACTCCATGACAACGTAAACCTTTCACTGAACAAAGTGAAATCCACCATGTGCAACTGCGGTGCAACCTCCATCAAGGAGCTGCAGAGCGATGCCAAGCTGACACTGGTATCCGCTACATCCATAGTTGAAGGCGGAGCCCACGATGTAATTTTAAGAGATTCTTCGCAGAATGCGATAAGATAAACTTGCGCCTTATTAGTGAAAGTATCTTGATTTAATAGTTTTGTTAGATATTGAAAAGGAATAATAATGGAAAAAGAATTGATTATCGTTTTGGACTTCGGTGGTCAGTACAACCAGCTGATCGCGCGTCGTGTGCGTGAATGCAACGTTTACTGCGAGGTCCAGCCATATACAATGTCAATAGACGATTTGAAGGCCAAGAACCCTAAGGGTATAATCCTGACGGGAGGCCCGAACAGCGTCTATGACCCTGAGTCACCACATTATGACAAAGCTTTGTTTGATCTGGGCATTCCTATCCTTGGGATTTGCTACGGCGCGCAGCTTATGGCATGGAGCCTCGACGGCAAAGTCGAGACGGCACCTGTCAGTGAGTACGGCAGAACGGATATAACCATCGATCAGACCGGCAGACTCTTTGGAGATGTTGCCGATGAGACGATTGGATGGATGAGCCATACGGACTATATCGCTGAACCGCCAGCAGGCTTCAGGATAACTGCCAAAACGGCGGTTTGCCCTATAGCGGCAATGGAGGATGACTCACGCAGACTGTACGCGACACAGTTCCACCCAGAGGTAACTCATACAATTGAAGGCATGAAGGTTTTGTCGGCATTCGTCTATGGCCCATGTGGCTGCAAAGGCGACTGGAAGATGGATGACTTCGTTGAGCATACTATACAGGAGATACGCAGTAAAGTCGGAGACGGCAAAGCATTGTGCGCACTGTCCGGCGGCGTTGATTCGTCGGTAGCGGCAGTCCTCATGTCCAAAGCCATTGGAAAACAGCTGACATGTGTCTTTGTTGACCATGGCCTTCTCCGAAAAGACGAAGGCGCTTCTGTAGATGCAGTTTTCGGACCTGACGGGCCATACGACCTTAACTTTGTACATGTAGACGCCCACGAGCGTTTCTATAAAAAACTTGCCGGAGTAACAGAGCCGGAATCAAAACGTAAAATAATAGGCGAGGAATTCATCCGCGTCTTTGAAGAGGAAGCCAAGAAGATCGGCGCCGTTGACTATCTGGTCCAGGGCACCATCTACCCTGACGTCATCGAATCGGGCCTCGGCAAATCCGCAGTCATCAAATCCCACCACAATGTTGGCGGACTTCCTGACTATGTTGATTTCAAAGAGATAATCGAGCCGCTTCGCATGCTGTTCAAGGACGAAGTCCGCAAAGCCGGACTCGAGCTGGGCATCCCAAACGACTTGGTATACCGTCAGCCGTTCCCGGGCCCAGGCCTTGGAATCCGTATAATCGGCGACATTACTGAAGAAAAGGTGCACATCGTTCAAGAAGCAGATGCAATCTACCGCGAAGAAATCGCCAATGCAGGACTGAACATGCAGATCAACCAGTACTTTGCAGCGTTGACAAACATGCGTTCAGTAGGCGTCATGGGCGACTTCCGCACATACGATTACGCCATCGCCTTGCGCGGTGTTACGACCTCCGACTTCATGACAGCAGAATCTGCCCAGATTCCATGGGAAGTTCTGCAGAAGGTCACCAACCGCATCGTCAACGAAGTAGACCACGTAAACCGCGTGTTCTACGACCTGACATCCAAACCGCCAGGAACGATAGAGTTCGAATAGAACCGAGAGGTTTATGCGCCGCTGGAACCGTTGAAATTTCAACGATTTAAAAACAGAAATATTTTTGTGGTACTACTTTGGTAC
>Ga0183095_10232_pt1 | contig 72556 bp, 72 predicted proteins | sample BioMet4_FD_130346 | JGI IMG/M metagenome (GOLD analysis project Ga0183095, IMG submission 130346) | Microbial communities from bioreactor (seeded with sewage sludge) at LBNL, California, USA - Biofuel metagenome 4 (v2) (version 3) | ecosystem: Engineered > Bioreactor > Anaerobic > Unclassified ... | reverse complement strand
ACATGAAAAGGATCAGGGCGGCGCCGGTGAGCATCTGCACCCAGTCCAGATAGGCCGAGAGCTTGCCCACGGGCAGTCCCGCTTGGGTGGCCGTGCTTGGAACAGACATCGCGTTCTCCCGTGTTGCGTAACGGTTGACGGGAACCGGGACGAAGATGCCCCGACAGACCAAGGTGCCCGGGACCGGAATGACGGCCGCGCCGGCGGGGGGAAGCCGGCGCGGCCGTATCCCTTTAGCCCAAAGCGGCCTCCAGATTGGGCGTGGCGTAGAGGTCGCCGCCGTGGCAGTCGTTGATGACCAGCACCGGGAAGTCCTCGACCACGAGTTCGCGCACGGCCTCGGGGCCGAGATCCTCGTAGGCGATGACGCGCGCCTGCTTGATGCGCAGCCCCAGCAAAGCCCCGGCGCCGCCCGTGGCGCCGCAGTAGACGGCCTTACGCGCGGCCATGGCATCCTTGACCGCCTGGGCGCGCATGCCCTTGCCGATCATGACCTTGAGCCCTTCGTCGAGCAGGCGCGGGGCATAGGAATCCATGCGGTAGCTGGTGGTCGGACCGGCGGCGCCGATGACGTAGCCGGGCCGGGCCGGCGAGGGGCCGACATAGTAGATGACCGCCCCCTTGGGATCGAACGGCAAGGGCTGGCCGGCGTCCAGGGCCTCGACCAGGCGTTTGTGGGCAGCGTCGCGGCCCGTGTAGATGATCCCGGTCAGGTAAACCACATCCCCGGCGCGCAGCTTTTCCACGTCCGCATCACCAAGCGGCGTGGTCAGATGATATTCGGCCATCAGAGCGTGACCTCCTTGTGCCGGGCGCTGTGGCACTGGATGTTGACGGCCAGGGGCAGGCTGGCCAAGTGGCAGGGCGCGACCTTTATCTTGACGCCAAGACAGGTCGTTGCCCCGCCAAGGCCCATGGGCCCGATGCCCAGGCGGTTGATGGAGGCGAGCAGATCGGCTTCCATGGCCGCCACTTCGGGATCGGGGTGGACGTCGTCCACGTCACGCAGCAGCGCCTTTTTGGAATTGATGGCGGCCAGCTCGAAATTGCCGCCGATGCCGACGCCGACCAGGATCGGCGGACAAGGGTTGGAGCCCGCCTCCGCCACCCGGCGGATGACGAATTCCCGGATGCCCGGCCAGCCCTGGGCCGGCGCCAGCATCATCACCCGCGACATGTTCTCCGAACCGCCGCCCTTGGCCATCATCCAGATCTTGAGCCTGTCCCCGGGGACCAGATCGAAGTGGATGATGGCCGGGGAATTGTCGCCCACGTTCTTGCGGGTGAAGGGATCACAGGTGGACTTGCGCAGAAAGCCTTCCTGGTAGCCCTTGACCATGCCGGCGTTGATGGCCTCGCGCAGGCTGCCGTCGGCCACCCGGACCTCTTCGCCGACTGCGACGAAAAAGACGCCGAGGCCGCAGTCCTGGCACAAGGGCAGTCCGGTTTCCGCGGCCAGGGAAGCGTTTTGCTCCAGTTGCCGAAACACCTCCCGGGCGGCGGGCAGGGTTTCGGCCGCCTGCCCCTTGGTCAGCGAGGCCAACACATCGGACGGCAGGAAGCGGTTGGCGTCGATGCACATGGCGGCCACGGCATCGACAATGGTGTCACGTAAAATAGTACGCATGAGAACTCCTTGCTTCAGGAACAACACTGCCGACCGCTAGCCCCGCCAGAGAATCCAGGGAAAGCCGACCAGCAGGAAGACACCCAGGTAGATCGAGCCGAAAACCAGGCCCAGAATCCAGAATTCCTTGCTCTTGATGTAGCCCGAGCCGAAATACAGCGGCGAAGGCCCGGTGCCGTAGGGGCTGATGATGCCCATGATGCCGAGGGTGGCGCACAGGACCATGGAAACGACCTGCATGTTGAGGCCGGGCACGGCCATGGCCGTGGCCAACATGACCGGGAGCAAGGCCGCCACATGGGCGGTGATGCTCGCGAACATGTAGTGGCTGACGAAAAAGAGGATCACCAGGCCAAGCAGCATGGCGGTGGGGGAAAAGCCCTGCATGTGGGCGGCGGCCGCCTCGGCGAACCACTTGAGAAAACCGGTCTTGTTGAGACCGTCGGCCATGGTCACCAGGGTGGCGAACCAGGCCAGCACGTTCCAGGCCTGCTTGTAGCCGATAATGTCGTCCCAACTGACCACCTTGGACAAGGCCATGACGCAGATGGCGGCCAGGGCCACGGTGGTGGCGTTGATGGAATCCTTGAGGAATATCCAGCCGAGCAGCGCCGCCACGGCCAGGGCGGCCATGGTGATTTCCCGGGCCGTGATGGGGCCGAGCTTGCGCAGTTCCTCGCCGGCCCAGATCGGGGCGTTCTCCGAAGTCTTCTGGGTAGGCGGATAGATGATGTAGGTCAAAAGCGGCGTGGCCAGAAAAAGGATGATGCCAACAGGCAGGAAGCTCATGAACCACTGGGTCCAGCCGAGCTGCACATGGGCGGTCTTTTCCACCAGGGACTGGGCCAGGACGTTGGGGGCCAAGCCGGTTAAAAACATCGACGAGGTGACGCAGGTCGTGGCCAGGGCCGTCCACATGATGTAGGCGCCGAGGCCCCGGGGATTGTTTTCCGGCGTGGAACCATAAAGCGGCGGAATATTCTTGATGATGGGGAAGATGGTGCCGCCGCTACGGGCCGTGTTGGACGGCATGAACGGCGCCAGGATCAAATCGGCCAGGGCCACGGCATAGCCCAGGCCCAGGGTCTTCTTGCCCATGGCCTTGATCAGTGTCAGGCCGAGCCGCTTGCCGAGCCCGGTCTTTTCATAGCCCAGGGCGAACATGAAGGCGGCGAAGATGAGCCAGACCGTGCCGTTGGAAAAGCCTGACAAACACCACTTGATGGCGTCTCCTGCCGAGGGCGCCTTGCCCGGGGTCAGGGGCACGAGCCGTAAAACGGAAGCCAGGGTGACGCCGATCAGGCCGATCAGCGCCGGGGGAACGGGTTCCAGGACCAGACCCAGGACCACGGCCGCGAACACGGCGAAATAGGTCCAGGTCGCCGACGACAGACCTTCGGGAGCGGGCAGCAGCCAGATGATGAGGCCGAGCAGCACCGGAGCCAGGAACTTGGAGAAGCGTTGCATGGAGGACTCCTCGGGGTACGGGTTGGGGGAAGCCGGTCCACGGCCGGCCGTCCTGGATACAGTGCCGGGCGCCATGACGCCGCCGCCACGCCCGGCAGGAGCAGCCTTCGTGACGCAGAAAGCAGGATAGGTGCCAGTGCGGTTACAACTGCCCTATTCTGCTTATTTTAAACGGAAATATGTCAGGGTGGCGCACGAAAAACGCCGCCAACCCTCATAACCCAAGTTATGACGGTTGGCGGCGTTTTTTTCAAAACACTTCCCATTCCATCCGCTTAGAGCATAGAACTCCCGGTTATGTCCATGCCCTAGGTTATGGGGGTTTGGGCGGCCGCGTGCTTGAGGCGTTTGCTGAGCGCCGGTTGGGAGATGCCGAGCAGGCGCGCGGCCAGGGTCTGGTTGCCGCCGGAGCGGGCCAGGGCCTCATCCACCAGGAACCGGGCCGCCTCGGCAAAGGTGGGCAACTGCGCGAAGGCGGCAAAGGGATTGGGCGGCGGCGCGGCCGGACAAGGCTGGACCCGGCCCATGGCGGAAAGAAAGCTCTTCATGGACAGCATGCGCCCGGTGTGCAGGCTCACGGCGTCAAAAACCATGGCGCGCAGTTCCCGGATGTTGCCGGGAAAGGCGTAGGTGGCCAAACAACCGGCCAGTTCGGGCGGTGGCGTGGGCCGGGACTTGCCCATGGACGCGGCCGCCTCGTCCAGAAAATGCGTCAACAGCGGCTCGATATCCTCCTGGCGCTCGCGCAAGGCCGGGATGTGCACGTGGTGGGTGCGCAGCCGGAAATAGAGATCGCGCCGGAACCGGCCGGCGGCCTCGTCGGCGGCCAAATCGCGGTGGGTGGCCACGATGACCCGGGCGCGCAGCCGCTTGGGCTGGTCACTGCCCAGGGCATAATATTCGCCCTCCTGAAGCAGGCGTAACAGCTTCACCTGGGAGGCGACGGACAGATCGCCGATCTCGTCGAGAAACAGCGTCCCGCCGGCCGCTTCCTCGATCATGCCTTTGCGCGGGGCTTCGGCCCCGGTGTAGGCCCCCCGAACATGGCCGAACAAGGTGTCCGCGAACACCGTATCGTCGAGTCCGGCCACATTGACGGCCACCAGGGGACCGTGCCGGCCGCTTACGGCATGGGCGGCCCGGACGAGGTTCTCCTTGCCGACGCCGGATTCGCCGGTGATGAGCAGGGGCTGGGGGCTCGGGGCCACGGCCTCGATATAGGCAAACACCGAAAGCATGGCCCGGGACCGGGTGACAATGCCGGCAAAGGCCTCGGGATGGGCCGGTCCGCCGGCCACGAGCCGGCTTTTGACGGCCCGGTTCTCGTCGCGCAGTTCGAGCATGCGGATGGCCCGCAGCACGCCGCCGACAATGCGGTCCTCCTCGTCGGTCTTGGCGTAGTAATCGAAGGCCCCGAGCTTCATGCAGCGCACGGCCGTGTCGAGCTGGCTCACGCCGCTTACGATAATGCAGGCCACGTCCGGATGGCGTTCGGCCAGGGCGGCCAGAAGCTCCTCGCCGGACAGGCCGGGCATGGTCAGATCGAGCAGCACCAGGCCGATGCCGCCTTTTTCCAGAAGCGGCAGGACATCGCGGCTTTCCTGACACAGGAACGTGTTGGTGATGCCGGCCGCGGATTCGAGGGTGAGGGACAGGGAACGCAGCCAAGCCGGCTCGTCGTCCACGAGCAGGATGCCGAAAGCGGGAGTCAGGGCGGCGGTGGTCACGCGGACGGGTCCTCCTGGGGCACGGGCAGTTCCAGACAGGCGACGGTCCCCTGGCCCTGGACGGATTCGAAGGTCAGGGTCCCGCCGTGTTCCTTGAGAATGCCGGCGGAAACGGACAGGCCGAGCCCGGTGCCGCCCGTGTCGCGCTTGGTGGTGAAAAAGGGATCGGTGAGATGGGGCAGATGCTCGGGCGCGATGCCCACGCCCTCGTCGCGCACGCACAAGACCACCTTGCCGGCCGCGGCGTCGTGATGGGTGGTAATTTCGATCACCCGGTTCTTGTCGGGCAGGGCCTGGCAGGCGTTGAGCACCAGATTGACCACCACCTGCTCGATGCGCTGGGAATTGCCCCAGACCAGGGGCAGGTCGTCCTCGTAGCGGGCACTGAAGTGGTCCGTGTGCTTGCGGATGGTGGCCTCGACCAGACGCACGGCCTTGCGCGAGGCGTCGTTCACGTCGATGAGCACCTTGCCCGCCCCTTCCTCCCGACGGGCGAAATCCTTGAGGTCGTTGACGATGCGTTTGATGCGCAGCGCCCCGTCCTGCATCTCCTCCAGCATGCGCGGTACTTCCTGGCGCATGCGACTGTACGTGATGCCACCCAGGGTGAACTCCCCTTCCTGCTCCGCCACGGCGTCGAGCAGGCGGGCCACATCGGTCTGGACCTTGCGCAGAATGGGGATATTGAGCAAAATGAGGCCATTGGGGTTATTGACCTCATGGGCCACGCCCGAGACCAGGGTCCCCAGCGCGGCCATTTTGTCGGCCTGGACCAGCTGGCGCTGGTTGCGGGACAGTTCGTCCAAAGCCTGGGTCAGGGATTGGGTGCGCTGGGCGACCTGCCGGCGCAGAAAATACGTCCAGAGCATGGACCCGCCAAGCAGGGCCAAAAGCGGCGTGACCACCGCCCCCACATAGGCGGCGATGGTCTGCCATTTGAGCCGGACGTTTTCGAGCACGCCAAGCCATTTGTCGTGGATGGCCTGGTAGCGGCCGGTCTCGCGCAGGATGGCCAGGCCTTCGCTGAACCGGGCGAGCAAGGCCTCGTTGCCCTTTTTCACGGCATAGCCGTAGCGCACCGTGGCCACGGTGCGAGCCACGGGCTGGATGTTGTCGAGCTTGTTTTCGCGGATGATGTAGCTGCCGGGCAGGATAGCCACCACGGCGTAGTCGCCCTGGCCCGAGGCCAGAAGCCGCAACCCGTCGGCCGGGGTGTCGGAAAAGATCAGGTCCTTGGCAAAGCCCTTGGCGGCCAGGGTATCGTGCATGTAGCCGCCCCGATGCACGATGACCTTTTTGCCGGCCAGTTCGTCGAGACTCGACACGGGCAAGGTGTCGCGCCGAGCGAAAATAGCGTGGTTGACGATGGTATGGGGCGCGAAATCCAGGACCCGGGCCCGTTCGTCGGAATAGGTCATGCCCTCCAGGATATCCAGGCCGCCGTCCATGAGCGCCTGGCGTTCGCCGGCCCAGCCCCCCAGGCGAAATTCCACCTGCATGCCCATGACCTCGGCCACGGCCCGGGTCAGATCGACGTTGAAGCCGGCCGGCTGGCCGTCCTTGTCCAGGAATTCATAGGGCGGGTAATCGCGATCGCCGCCGACCCGGACCGGGCGCAAAATGCCGGGAATCTCCCGGGTGGTCACCACGACATCAGAGGCCCTGGCCACGACCACGCCAGCCCAGACGAGCCCCCCGAGGACCATGCCCGCCATAAAAACAAAGCGTAGCAAATTCCCTCGCATGACGCATGCATTGCCGCGTTTCCGAGGATTCGTCAATCAGCTCCGCACGCCTGGCGAAACGGCAGGCTGTCCCGGCCGAGCAATCGCTCCCCCCTCGGCGCGGGCTACGGAAACCGGCCTACGACACAGGGCCCACGACAGGCTTGACGAGCCTCCCCTCAGCAGGTATGAAGTCCGTCCATCTCATTGCCAGCGTAGCTCAGTTGGTAGAGCAGCTGATTCGTAATCAGCAGGTCGGGAGTTCGAGTCTCCCTGCTGGCTCCATTAAGAAAATAGAAGGGTTACAGGTGGAATTTAGTCCCACCTGTGACCCTTCATTTTTGTCCCAAAACCGATCTGGTCCCGGAATAGTCCCGGAAAGGAAAAAATACCTGGTACTCCCTTGAGGGTTGACCATTGTCTTTTGGCAATACCAGCCCCTTCGGGAGTAGCCTTCTGGCTGGTCCGCTTGGTGGCAATCGGTGCGGTCATGATCCGAGGAATCCTCGGCTGTGTGAGCGGCAGTGGCAAACTGACCCAGGTCGGCAATTGAGATTTGACCCACCCTTCCTGAAACGTGGTCTGATCCGTCAGGTTCAGGCCCATGATTACGAGGGAACGGTGGATGGAGATCCAAATTCTCCGACGACAGGGCAAGGGAATCCGGGAGATCGTCAAGCTGACGGGGCACTCCAGGAACACGGTGCGCAAATATCTCCGCGATGGCCAGGTAGAGCCGCAGCCGGCATTGCGCGTGAAACGGGCAAGCAAACTCGATCCGTTCAAAGCGTACATCGCCGGACGGATCAAGGCGGCCAAACCGGACAGATTGCCTGCCAATGTCCTGCTGCGGGAGATCGTGGCAATGGGCTACACGGGGCGCGAACGCATTCTTCGAGCATTTATTGCCAAGCTGTGCCAGAAGCCACCCGAGGAGCCGATCGTCCGCTTTGAAACGTCTCCCGGCAGGCAGGCTCAGGTCGACTGGTGCGTTTTCAGACGCGGCCAGCGATCACTTTCGGCCTTCGTCATGACCCTCGGCTATAGCCGGTTCACGTATGTCGAGTTCGTCACCGACGAACGCTTCGAGACCCTGCGGGCCTGCCATGAGCATGCCTTTGCCGCCATCGGCGGCGTGCCACGCGAAGTGCTTTACGACAACATGCGTACCGTCGTCGTCGAGCGAAACGCCCATGGCCAGGGCAAGCACCGCTTCCATCCCGGTCTTTGGGACGCGGCCAAGCACTTCGGCTTCGTGCCACGGTTGTGCGCACCGTATCGGGCACAGACCAAGGGCAAGGTGGAACGCTTCATCGGCTATCTGCGCCGCAGTTTTTACGTCCCCCTGGCCAGCCGGCTTGCCGGATCGGGATTGGTGCTTGATGCCGCCACGGCCAATGCCGAGGTCTGGCGTTGGCTTCGCGACGTGGCCAACGTCCGGGAGCATGCCACCACAGGCCAGCGTCCGATCGACCTCCTGGAGCAGGAAACGCCCGAACTGCTGCCACTGCCGGTGCGCCAGACCGTCCAGACGCCAGCATCGAAGCCTCTGGCCAAGACGGCATGGCCAACGGAGATGTTGCAACGCCCGCCGGCCTTTTACGAAAGCCTGCTGGCGCCGGAGGTGCGGCCATGAGCGAATTGCGCCATGAACGGATCGCACGGCTTTGCGAGCAGCTTCGCCTGGTGGCCGTCACCAGCCAGTATGCCTCCCTGGCCGATGAAGCAGTCCAACGCGAGGCCAGCCTGGCAGAATTCCTCGAGAATGTGCTGCGCTCGGAACTCGATGTGCGCCAGAGCCGCTCCAGGCACACCCTGACCAAGCTGGCCGGTTTCCCCGGCATCAAGACCCTTGATGGCTACGATTTCGATTTCGCGGTCGGCGCGCCGCGCCAACACCTGCTCGAACTGGGTGGGCTGGCCTTTGTCGAGCGTCGCGAAAACGTGATCCTGCTTGGCCCAAGCGGCACCGGCAAAACCCACCTGGCCATTGCTCTCGGCTATCTGGCGGCTCAGGCCGGTCAAAAGGTCCGCTTCACGACCGCCGCCGATCTTATGCTGCTGCTCGAGAGCGCCCATCGCCAGGGCAGAGCCAAGGAATTCATCAAGCGTGGCATCCTGAGCCCGAAACTGCTGATCATCGACGAGATCGGCTACCTGCCGTTTTCCGACCAGCAGGCCAGCCTGTTCTTCCAGGTGGTCGCCAAACGCTACGAGCAAGGTTCGCTCATCCTGACGTCAAACCTGAGCTTCGGACAGTGGGAACAGGCCTTCGGCGGCAACACCGCACTGACTTCGGCCATGCTCGACCGGCTGCTGCACCATGCCCATGTGATTCAGATCAGGGGGGAGAGCTACCGACTCAAAGACAAACGGAAAGCAGGAGTTATTGGGCAAGAACTGCCTTCACAAAAACTCGAAGGCTAAGGCTGGTGGGTCAATTCCAACTTGCCGAAACAAACCCAAGGTGGGTCACTTTTAAGCTGCCGTTGACACGGCTGGAGCCCGCCCACCCTATTCGTAAGGGCAAGGGGGGCCTCCCGCGCATCCTCTCGCTGGCCGCCGAGCGGACCAAGGTCTGGTACGACCATCCTAAAAAATGTCCATTGCTTCTGACCCAAGGTAACCGCAAGACCCGGAGCGAACGCCGCGAGGCCTGCCTCGTGGTCTTGGAAACGCTGCTCTCCCACCTCGATCTTGCATCCCTGTGCCTTGGCGTCCCGACTCTGGCCAATGGATTCATCGACATCGATATGAAAGTCATTGTCCGGGATTCCGGTCTCGGCCAGCGCCGTTGTGAGCGTGCCATCAGGCAGCTCAAAGAGGCCGGCTTCATGGCAGTGACTCAGCCGAGGGGGCTGAGCGACGAAGGCCGGTACTTCGGCTGTCGGGCCATCCGGGTCATGACCACGGCCTTTTTTGAATGGCTGGACTTGGGGCCGATGCTGCGGCGAGAACGGGCCAGGGCCTCGGAGACGCTTCGCCGCAAGGCGCGTAAGGCCAACCGCAAGCTGGCGGATTTCATGCGGCGCGTGGTGTCCGGCTTTCGGACCTCGTTCAAGCATGGTCAGGTGGGTAAATCCAGGGAGCGGCGCATCGCCTTATGGAACACCACCTGGGCAAGCCATGCCCAGGCTGGGCTGGACGCCCGGGAAGCCCAGCGGCGAACGAACGAGACCCTTGGCTACCCACTAGGGTACAGCCCAGGGTTGGAGCAGTAGCCCAAGCGCCGCCTGGCGAGCCTCAAATCTCCTCAAGACTTTCTTCATTTCCTTTTCAGCGCAATGATCCCCCACTTGGTGTGAACTATTTTCCTCTTGGATTGCCTGAAGAAGCCCGTTCGGCGCTTTCTTGGCCAACTTCCCTCTGCCAGGCCGTCGGTGCTTGAAATAAGTGTCGTCAGGTTGCCTCACATGTGTCGGGCATAAATCCCAACAGGCAAAAATAAAAAAAGCCATTCACATGGAGTTTCTTTAGACTTTGATTTTTATAAACAGGAAATTAATCTTTATTTTTCAACCCATGACATTTTGATTGATTCTATCCATTTGTTATTCAATTTAAGATAATGGTATTTTAGCATTATATTGTTGCTTATTGATGATAGTATATGCCTTAATGTTTGTGTATTGAGTTGTGTCCAAAGTAATGCAATGAAGTGGTACGGCCTAGGAAAGCATTCAATAAATATAGTACGGAATAACGGCGTCGGAAGGCAGGACAGGTGAAGTAGGCCCACTTTCAGTGCTCCTCTTCACGTCCTGCCCTGCGGGGCTTCGGCTTATTCGCCTGCGGCTCAACGCAAATGCCAGTGAGGAGACGGACACCATGCCTTCAAAAAAGACCGTACTGAAGACCTATTTGACTCCAGAGGAATATGAAAAAATCATAGAAAGCGCCGACAAGGCTAGTATGTCTCTTTCCGCTTTCGCCAAGCGCGTCTGCCTTGGGCAGCCAGTCCCAAGCCTGGAGAACCAGAAAGCCCGCCGTGAGCTGCTCAGGATCAATGCCGACCTCGGCAGGCTTGGAGGCCTTTTCAAGCTGTGTCTTTCCGATAAGGAGGGGGCTCGTCAGGCGATGCATCAAGAAGTCAGGCGCGTGCTTCGTGAAATCGAAGCCCGGCAACGGGAACTCAAGGCCGCTGTGGCCAGGATTTGACATGGTCACGAGGACGCAGTGATGATCAGTCGACGAATCACCAGAAAACCTGAAAACGACAATTACCGCCGTTTGGCCAACTACATCGCCGACGCCAGCCGTGACGGCGAAAAATGTCTTCTGACTTGGTGCACCGGGTGCTGGTCTGACGACGATTATGGACTGGCCATCCAGGAGGTCGCCGATACCCAAACTCTCAACACCAGGACTTTGAAGGAAAAGACCTATCATCTCATCGTAAGTTTTCGGCCTGAAGACGAAGCCAGGTTGACTACTGCTACGCTGAAGGAAATTGAGTCCGAACTCGCCAAGGCTCTGGGCTTCGAGGAACATCAACGGCATTGCGGGGTCCACAAAAACACGGCCAACCTGCACATGCACGTGGCCTACAACATGATTCACCCGGAGAAGCTGACCCGACACGATCCTTTTCGGGACTACCACACCCGGGACCGCATTTGCCGTGAGCTGGAGAAGCGTTTCGGTCTAACCGTAGATAACGGTCGTGACCAGGAGAGATCACAGGGCCGGCCGCGTCTTGGCAATAGAGCCGCTACCGTTGAAGCCCATACCGGTCAGCAATCCTTCGAGGGATATGCCACGGGACATCGTATCGACATTCTGGCCAGCCTGGAGCGAGCAGGAGATTGGCAGGCACTGCACCGCACCCTGGCCCTACTTGGCTTGGAGATAAAGCCCCACGGAAATGGCCTCATAATCAAAAATCGGCATGGCAAGCAGGCGATCAAGGCTAGTCGCCTCGACCGAAGCTTGGCCAAAGGGAAGCTTGAAAAACGTTTTGGCCCTTTCCTACCGCCCGACGCAGCTATGGGCAACTTGCCGTCCCAGGAGCGCTATCAGGCAAAACCTTTGCATCGTGACCCAGCGCGTGGAAATCTATTTGCCGAGTACCAAGTCGGGATTGCTTGGCGAAAGGCAGCGCTCGCAGCCATTAAGGATCAGGAACAGGCCCGCAAGAATGAGATTGCGCGAATATGGGAGTGCAAGCGCCACGAGATTGCATATATGGCCCTGACTAGGCGGGACCGATTCACACTGCTCAAGTTGACGCGGCAGCATGAGGCTCAGGCCCGGAGTGGAGTTTTCCGAGAAGTGGCCGCTACAAAGCAGAAGGTGTTCGAAGCCGTTCCCTATGCCTCATGGAACACTTTCCTACGTTGGCAGGCTGCCGGGGGCAATGAGATGGCGCTGGCTATACTCCGCTCCATGAAGAATGTTGTCGAACCTGAGCAGAGAGATACGCCGGAGACTCCAATGCAGACAGACAAAGGCGTATCAGGGAAGACATGGCAAGCGCGCAGGAGGTCAATATCCGATGGTTCAATGTTCAAGGCGGAAGAAAAGAGGCGTGCTCTTTTATCTGTGACCCGTATGCGTCAACTTGAAGCTCAGGAAGCGACTCTGGCCAGCCCTACCATGTCCCTCCCACTTCAACAAGGCTTCACCTACGACATTGACAGCGAGGGTACGGTCCTCTTCGTCTTGGCAAACGGCAGCTTGATTCGAGACGTTGGAGATGCTGTGCTTTTTAGCGTTCACGATGACACTGCCAGGAAAGTTGCAATACGGTTGGCCGGAATCAAATGGGGAAAGTGTTTTTCTATTGATAGTAATAAGTTGCAGAGAATCAACCAATGTCGAGACAGGAAGCTAGATGTACAGTCGTGGGTGTATAGGCTTATCTGAAGACATTCCAGTTCCTTGGCTTAATAAGTGCTAAGGATGATTTTGGCTCTATTCGCGTTAATCATTGACGAGCAGGTTTTGCGGCTGCTTGCAACCAAGCGACCGGCGTGAGGACAGGTTTTGGTTTCTCAAACATGCGCCGCCATCCAAGGTAGTTTGGAAGATACTTCGTGGCGACGCCGTTAAATGGCGACATCCAATTCTTAAGACGGCTATGATAGCCGTTAACGTTCTGAATGTGGAAGATAGGATTGCGTTCATGGACATGCTTGGTTGCAGGGATGACTTTACAAGGGATATGCCCTTCGCACGCGAATCCCCAAAGCGCATTCCCCCCATCGATGCAAAGGATGTTTTCTTTACTGATCCTTTTACCGAGCACGACTTTGATCGATTTCTTGGACTGATCAGGCAGAACAGCATCAACGATGCCACCCGCACGATCTCGCGCAACCAAAACAGGGATTTGCTCACTGGACAGGCCGCGCTTTGTTGCTTTTCCACCTCTTTTTCTTGCTTTTCGCGGAATATTACGAGACCCCTTGTGCGATTCAAGAAAATAGGTCTCGTCAGCTTCAGTTATCCCTTCAAGTCGCTCAGCAACATCCCCTTTCATGGCCTTAAGAAAACGATGTCGCCACCGAAATGCCGTCGAGATACACGAATTGCACTTCTTCGCAGTGTCTTTCACCGTCAGGCCGTCCTTCAGGGCTGCTGCCATTTTAAGCCACTCGTCCTTCTTGCGGAGATGGGCAAGAGGTGTTCCAGTCAAAGCATTGAAGGATTTTCCGCAATCAAAACAGCGCATACGCTGAAGACCGCTTTGTCTTCCCCATTTTTTAACATTGCTAGATTTGCAATACAGGCACTCTCCCTTCGCAAGAATCCGGTTGTCGAGGAGCATGGCAACCTTCTCGAAGTCGTTATTCTCATCGAGAACCTTTATAAAAGTTGCGCGTTGTTCGTCTGTAAGGTCGTCAATCAGTGCAAGCAATGCCTGGAATGCTGTATTTTCCATACTACCTCCGTACAGGAGCAGTATGGTACATGACTACAATAGTGTCAACTGCTAACGCGAATAGAGCCATGATTTTTAAAAAAGCTCCCTTTGTTATTACCTATCTGCCTTTACTGGGAATTGTCGGGAGGGATCAGAAAAAATATCGTTACTTGGATTGCGACACCAATAATAACAAATAGATATGGCAAAAAATTGGTGCTCATCATTTGTTAATCCTTGTCCAGAGATAAGCGCTTAATAAAAGGACACATCCCCCCGTCACTGTCCCAGGCCAATACCCTTGGACCACTGATATTGTTAAGCTTCCTACACCAATCCATCCGATCCATTGTGCAATTTTGCTTCGCATGGTCTCTCCCGAAAAGGATCAAGAGGATATATATACCATAAGCATCTATGTCAAAATTAACAAGATAAATTTATATGTAGAATGAACTCTTGCCCTGCCACAGAATTCAGTCGTTCAGACTATTGACTCTAATTTTAAAAAATATTATTTAATTCATGAAGATTTAAATTAAATTAAGGATACCAAAAATGAAATCCTTGAGCATCCTTTTCAAGGCACTTGCTGATGATGGGCGCTTCCGAGTGCTCAACCTGTTGCTTTCCCGTGATCTTTGCGTCGGTGGGCTCGCACGCGAATTGAGTATGAGTGAGCCGACGGTTTCGCAGCACCTCAAAAAACTCCGGGAATGTGGCCTCGTGACGGGGGAAAAACGAGGATATTGGACGCACTATTCAGTCAATATCGATGTCTTGTTGAAAACTGCTGATGCGTTAAAAAATTTGGCTGAAATAAAACGTTCAGATGTTGGTGGTTGTTCTCGTGATTCATCAGAGTGCCATTGTTGTTGCTCTCAGCCAATTGGGAATGGTCTTCTGAATGACCTTTGGATTTATCAAAATAGAAAAAGTAATGACAAATAACAATTCAAGAGACATTCATTTGTTTACTTTATTTGTAAATTTTTTCCGCCTTGGGCTCACTGCATTTGGTGGTCCAGCGATGATTCCTTTTGTGAGGAATATGGCAATATCAAAAATGCACTGGGTAGACGAACATGATTTCAGAATCGGTTTAGCAATTTGCCAAGCAATCCCTGGTGCAACAGTGATGCAACTCGCAGGATATGTCGGATTGCGTGTTAGAGGTGTTACAGGTGCTATAGCAGCTTTTTGCGGATTTGGACTTCCGGCGTTTCTTCTGATCTCAATATTGTCTGCTGTCTATTTTAAGTTTTACAATTTACCATTAATTCTATCGTTGTTCTCAGGTTTAAAGGTAATCGTTCTTGCAATCCTTCTTAGTGCTTCGATTGATTTCGTTAGAAAATATATTCATGCAATACCGGATAAATTTGTATCGCTTGGAGCGGCACTTGCGTTTTTGGCGAATGTTCACCCTGTAACGGTTATCCTCATCGCCGCGACCATTGGTGTAATTTGTTTTAGGCGTGATGCTGGTATTGTTGTGCCAAATAGCTGCCAACGGCTGAACACTAAAGCTCTTAAGATGATGATTTTTCTAACGTTATTGTTCCCGGTTGTGCTCATTGCATTATGGTTATTCCAAAGAAATTTATATCATCTTGCAGTGCTGATGATGGGTGTGGATGTGCTAGCCTTCGGAGGTGGTTTTGCTGCGTTACCGGTCATGCTTCACGAAGTCGTCGTCCGAATGGGCTGGTTGACGCAACGGGTATTTATGGATGGCATCGCATTGGGCCAGATAACTCCCGGACCGATTGTAATCACGGCTGCTTTTGTTGGTTACGGCCTTGCGGGTTTGGCAGGGGCTCTTACCGGTGCAATCGCCATTTTTTCGCCTTCATTTTTGATGATGATTTGGAGCGTTCCCTTTTGCGATCGGCTTCTTGGTTCACAATATTTTCGTCGCGGTTTGCGTGCGAGCTTGGCAACCCTTGCCGGGCTAATGGTCGCGGTCACGGCATCTTTTGTGTTGTCTATGGCCTGGACTCCTCGATCCGTGGTCCTGGGAACTGCTGCCTTCATCGCGCTTCGGCGTCAAATTGATGTGCTTTGGGTGGTAGTTATCGGCGCTTTCATATCGGTGATCAGTTTTTGATATTTTTGGGAAACTGCCAACTTTCTATACAGAACACTGCCAAATTTTGTTTGCATTGGTTGTATATTTTACACCAGATGCTACTATGGAATGACAACATGCTGATATTTTTTTGATAATCAGTTGGCACATAAGTTGCTGATAAGTAGTGATTCTATCTGACCGCATGAGGCATCTATGAAAAAACCGTTAACTTTTTTATATAAAAGTAGAGTAGTTAGGTTTTTGCAGTGCATTGCACTAATTTTTTATTTGGTATTGATATGGTTTTCAATTGGAGTAGTTCCCCCTCAGGGTGTTAACTCTAAACTATTCGCTCAAAATAATATTGCTACATTAATCATATGGGGTGTATGGCTTCCGTTTTTACTAGTTTCCGTCGCCTTTTTAGGACGGATTTGGTGTGCGTTGTGTCCTCTTGAATTGATTGGAAGGATTGGAAGTTGGCTTGGATATAAATTTATAAAAGGGAAAATGGTTTTACCGAAAATATTTAATACCGGAATAGCTGGTGTATTAATATATGCCGCGTTGCTGTTCATGGTGCTTTCTTGGCGTTTCCCTACTGTGCCGGCTAACGTGGCGACGTTATTAGTATTTCTTTTGATTTGTTCGTTTATTTTGAGTTTTCTATTTGGAAGCAGAGCATTTTGCAATATATTTTGCCCAGCTTCGATTCTACTAAGGGTTTCTGGACGTCGTGGAATGCTTAGAATTAGGCAAGAATCTGCTAAGATATGTAAGGATTGTAAATTAAAAAATTGCGTTGCACTAGATGCTTGCCCAAGTAAATTAAATCCAAAAAAATTATCTGATTCTTCACTTTGTACATTGTGCGGAGACTGCGTAGAATCGTGCGCTGGAATAAATATAATTCCTTACATCAGAAAAATGCCAGCTGTCCCATTCGATTCATGGAGAGATTACGGTTGGCCTGTTACTGTATTTGCTTTTTTTATTACGGGCTACTGTGTAGATGAAATATTCCACAATTGGGAAGCAGCAAAAAGCTATTATATGTTTTTGCCATCGTTCTTAAAACAATTTTTTGATACAAAGCTAATTCAAGGTGCAATTATTGGCACATGGGCAATGGTCGTTGTCCCAGGAGTTATTTGGTTTTCATTTATTTTGTTCAAACGTTTACTTAAAATAGGAGATAATAATAAAGTATTTTTGCATAAATTATCTCTGCCTGTTATTACGATACTAACTGCAGAGCAGCTTACGCGTGCTTTTACAAAGTTTTCGCATTGGATACCAAGCTTGAATAATGCATGGAGGGATTTTTTGTCGAGAATAAACGACAACACATTGCCGCAGTTTGAGCTATCTATAACATTCCCTGCATTTTTTAAGGATGTTGAAAAAACAAATCTGTTTTCAAGTGAAGTTATACTTATTTATTCAATTGTTGTAGTTTCAATTTTTAGTTATTTTTCGCTTAAAGAAGCAAAAAAACTCTGCGTGGGGCGCAATGCGTACATGCGTATCGTTGCTGGCTTTGCTTTTGCTTGTGGAGTTCTTATCTTATATCCTAAACTTAAAGCAGTCTTCTGGTAGGCAGCCAAACTTAGCAGTATTTATCGTTATATGAGCTTGTCTATTTTTTAATTTTTTCTTTATTTTTCGATAGTCTGTCATTATGAACCATAAATATGAGGATATGAGCAGTGAAGAACTCATGTCATATGTTTCAGGATGGGATAAATCTGCTTTGACAGTACTAATTGATCGCCATAAGAATAGCGTATTTTCATGCATATATAGATTTGTCAGAAATAAAGATGAAGCTCATGACTTAGCCCAGGAAGTATTCTTACGGGTCTGGCGTTTTGCTCATAAATATCAACCAACATCAAGCTTTACGACTTGGCTCTACACACTCACTGCCAACGTTTGCAAGACAGAAGTCCAATCAAGCTGGCGTCGTCATATAAAACTGCTTGGTTCTCTCTGGCCTTCCGCTGATGCTGCGAATGATACGTGCCCTGAACCGTTGGATAGCGCTCCATCCCCAGAGGATGCGGCCATCGAGAGCGAACGGCAGCGTTTGGTTCATACCGCTATCCAGTCTCTTCCCGGCAAACAGCGCCTCGCCTTGGTCCTCAGTCGCTATGAAGGTCTCTCCTACCAGGAGATCGCAACCGTTTTGGACTGCTCGGTTTCCTCCGTGGAAGCCCTTCTGGTCAGAGCCAAGGACAGTCTTCGAAAAAAAATGTCCGCCCATCAAAAATAAACCGCAGGTTTTTCCTTTTTCGCCAGTTTAACTGAATATGACGGCGGATGAGCCAGAAGCCCGAATCGAAATCCTATATTCGGTGCCAACGGCTACAGTCTCCGCGTAATGCTTTCCCATTGTGAGAAGGCCTAGGCATTTAGTCTACTATCTGACTAACCATTTGAGGTACCATTCTTATGCACCGGCCCAAGAAAAAGTATTTGATTATGGTTGCCGCTCTTGCGGGAGCGCTCATTCTGGCCAAGCTAAGCATTTTTTCGCCGGTTGACGTTAAAGTGACCAGACTTGAGAGCCGTGACCTAACGGCTCAAGTGTATGGTAATGGCACTGTTGAGGCCAAAGTGGTTGTTGGAATATCCAGCAAAATTACCGGAAAAATTGTCGAAATCCATGCCGACCAAGGTGACACTGTAAAACAAGGGATGCTTTTGGCCAAACTGGAAAACGACGATTTGTCCGAACAGGTGCGGCAAGCCGAGGCCACAGTGCTCAAGGCTCGGGCAACCCAGAGCGTGGAAACAGCCACGTTGCAAAAGGCCCTGGCAAATGTGGAGTTGGCGAAAAAAAACGCCCAGCGCTTCGAACACCTTTTGGAAAAAGACTTCGTTCCCAGGAAAGATACTGAGGAGCTTCAGGTCGCCTACCAAGTGGCGAAAGAGGAAGTCAGTCGCTCAAAGGCCTCCTTGGAATCGGCACGGATGGATGAAAAGCAGGGTGTGGCCAGTCAAAAATATGCTCAGGCGAAGCTCGCGGATGCCCGGATTTATGCTCCCTGTGACGGATTAATACTTTCTCGGGACTTGGAATTGGGGGCCATCATCACCCCTGGGCAGACGGTGTTTCAATTCACTGATCCGAAGACGGTATGGATCAAGTCCAATGTCGATGAGTCGCAAATGCGGGGCGTGCGGGTTGGAAACCGGGCTGTAATAACATTGCGAAGCGCCCCTGGGGAGCAGTTTCCTGGGCGAGTTGCCCGAATTGGCCGTCAAAGTGATCGTGTCACCGAGGAATCCGAGGTTGATGTGTCCTTTGAACCTCCCCTTGAACATTTCCGATTGGGGGAACAGGCCGACGTGTTCATTGTGACCAATGCGAAAAAGAGCGTCCCATCACTTCCTGCGGCGGCACTTATCTCCAGGGGTAAAGCGCGCGGAGTTTGGGTTTTCAAGGACGGTCGGCTTCACTTCAAGGCCGTTGAGACAGGCATAGAGGATCGGCGAGAATTTGTTGAGGTACGAAGCGGCGTTGAGGGTGGTGAGCAGGTCGTGATGGCACCACCACAGGTCATGAAGGCGTTTGAAGATGGGCAGCGGGCCAAGGTGGCGCAATGAATCTGGCCGTGCGCGACATACGCTACAACAAGGGGCGTTTTATCCTGACCTCCCTGGGGCTGGGGCTGCTCATCGGTGTGGTGATGAGCATGGGGGGGATATATCGAGGTTTATTCGCCGACGCCATGTCCATCAGCGAGGCCACCGGGGCCGACATCTGGGTGGTGCAGCAGGATACCAACGGCCCCTTTGCTGAAAATTCTCGGGTTCCGGAAGACCTGAAGTACCGCATATCCGCTGTCCCCGGCGTGACGGAGGCTTCGCCCCTGTCCTTTCAGACCATCCAGGTGGACCGCCAGGGCAAGTTGTTTCGGTTTTTTCTGGTTGGATACGACCTGCAAGGCATTGGAGGCCCTCCCGTTCTCCTGGCTGGCCGGGGCATCCGGCAGAAGCATTATGAGATGGTGGTGGCCCAGGGCATGCAAATGAAGATCGGGGAGACAATCCATCTCGGTCTTCACGATTACACGGTGGTCGGCATGACGGGTAAGATGGTATCCTCGGGCGGTGACCCCGTTGCCTACGTCAGTCTGGCCGATGCCCAGGATATCCAGTTCAAAAAGGACAATGACGCTATCCGCAATGACCGGGCAAGAAACGCCGCGAGTTTGAGTAGCATCAAGACACTTTCTCCATCTCAGGCTGACGCCATAAGCTCTGTCTTAGATGGCATCACTACATCCACCCACGTGGTGAACACCGTGGTGGCCCGGATAGCCCCGAGCGCGAATTTGGGAACGGTGCAGGAACGCATCGGCCGTTGGAATCACTACCGCGCCATGTCCGACGAGGAGCAGACCAGAATTCTGACCATGGGGCTCATTGAGAAAGCGCGAATGCAACTGGGACTGTTTCGGATCATTCTGTTGGTCATATCAGCGGTCATCATTTCGCTTATCATTTACACGTCGACCATCGACAAAATCAGGGTCATCGCCACGCTGAAGCTCATAGGCTCACCAAACGGAGTGATCGTAGGCATGATTCTGGAACAATCCCTGTTCATGGGGGGACTGGCCTATGGCATCGGGTACGCCCTGATTTCGTTCACCTATGAAAGATTTCCGCGACGCATCGTCCTGGATTCTTCCGATCTCCAGTGGCTCTTCGTCCTCATCCTGGTGATCTGCACGATTTCAAGCCTAGTTGGCATCCGCAAAGCCATGCGAGTCGAGCCGGCGGAAGCGCTGGGGGGGTAGCGTATGTACGCAGTGGAAATCGAAAACCTGACAAAAATTTACGGCAAGGGAGATACTGAGGTGACGGCCATTGCCGATGCCTCCTTCCAGGTCGCACCCGGAGAACTGGTGGCCATTCTCGGCCCATCCGGGTCCGGGAAAACGACGCTTCTGACCGCCATCGGGCTCATTAACGAACCCACTCGGGGCAAGGTGGTCATTGACGGAACGATGGTGGCCGACAGCGGTTGGGTGCCGGGCCAGGATCTTAAGCGCATTCGGCGGGAGAAACTCGGGTTCATCTTTCAGTCACATAACCTGATTCCCTTTTTGACTGCCATGGAAAACGTCATGGTGGCGCTTGAAATCAATCGCATCACGCGGAAAGAAGCCAAAGAACGAGCTTCAGAGTTACTGTCTGCCCTCAACCTTGGACACCGTCTCAATAACTACCCAACGGCCTTGTCAGGTGGCGAGTCACAACGAGTGGCCATTGCACGGGCGCTGGCCAACAGGCCCAAGGTAATCTTGGCTGATGAACCAACCGCTGCTCTTGATACGGAAAATGGCCACAATGTTATGGCGCTCCTCAAAAAACTAGCCGTGGAGAACCGGTCCGCCATTTTGGTGGTTACTCATGACCACCGCATGGTGGAGGGGTTCGACAGGATATTTGAAGTTCGTGACGGACATATAGTCAACAATATTAATTGATAATTGTCTAATAATGTGGTGTTTGCTTGTGTCATACAGTTATAATGTCGTACGGAGAGATTATGATTGCACAGCGCATTCGAGTTAATTGCCTGTATTGCTTCATGGTCACGATTACGCTGACAGGTGTTGGATTCATCGTTGTTCAGCAGTTTGTAGGTGAAGATTTGCTGTCATCTTTATTAGAATTTGATGCTTCATCGTCGTATGCAAGGCTTGGAATAGGTTTTTCCCCTATAGCTGTATTGCTTCTGACCTGGAGAACCTGGATGGCTTTGCGCTATCGCCCATGCCCACCATGTTCTGATGATGTCTTGCCAACAGTTACTGTTGTCATACCAGCTTACAATGAAGGCCGCCAAGTGTATGATACGATTTGTTCCGTTATGGCCAGCGACTATCCATCCGAAAAAATCCAAGTATTTTGTGTTGATGATGGATCGAAAGACGACACTTGGCAATGGATGCGGGCCGCTGCCGGAACATTTTCAGGTCGGTTGCATTTGTTGCGGCAGCCGAAAAACCTTGGGAAACGTCACGCCTTATTAGCGGGTTTTCGACAGGCACAAGGTGAGGTCTTCGTCACTATTGACTCTGATTCATTGATCCTTCCAGATACATTGCGCCATTTGGTCAGCCCTCTGGCTACTTCGCCACATGTTGGGGCCGTAGCCGGCAATGTGCGTGTGCTCAATGTGCAGGAGGGCTCTATCCCCAAGATGCTCGACGTGTCCTTCACGCTATCGTTTGACTTTCTACGCCGGGGGCAAGGCGTCTACGGAGGTGTCCTTTGCACTCCTGGCGCGCTTTCTGCCTACCGTAGCGCGGCCATTGCCCCGGTCATCGAGGAGTGGGCCGGCCAAACCTTCATGGGGAATCCCGCTGGTATTGGGGAGGATCGAGCACTTTCCAATATTATCCTGGGCCAAGGATTACGAGTGGTCTATCAGAAGGACGCCGTGGTGCTGACCACTATGCCAACCTCATATCGGATGCTTTCCCGAATGTTTCTGCGTTGGGCTCGTAGTAATGTCCGTGAATGCTTGGTTATGCTTATGTTCCTCTTCCGTCGTTTCCGTGACGGCGACACAGGGGCCGGTTGGGTCCGCCTATCAGGTCTTATGGAACTGGTCCTTTTACCTATGACCGAGATACTTAAAGTCGGGTGTCTCTTCGGACTATTCTTTCATCCCCTTTCAGCCGTGCGAGCACTCACCCTCGGTGGTTTTGTTGCAGCGGCTCTCCCCGCTGTTGTTTACCAATTCCGTCGTCCGGGGTTATTTGGCATTGGGTGGGCCGTGGCGTATTCATTTTTTTGGGTGTCCTGCCTCTCCTGGATATCCATGTGGGGGCTATTTTCAGCCGCTCGCTCAGGCTGGCTGACAAGAACCCTGGCCAGCAATTCTTCTTTATCCGATCTAACCCGCCCCAAATGTCCAAATGGTATCTTGTCCCTCATGCCCAAACATAATTTTCAAAAAACACGACTTTCTGAGAGAACAACCGCAGTTTTTTTCGATCACGTCAGTTTAATTGGTTATGACGACGTTCATCCGACTCAATCAAATGGAGGAAAGCCATGAAAAGGCTCGCGGCTTCCCGAAATGATTGCGCCTCGATTCGCAAGAAACTTTCAGCGTTTGCGGATGGGGAGGTGTCCTCCGATTGGCGCTTGAAGATCGAATCGCATCTGGAGACCTGCCCGGACTGCCGGCAAGCGTTGGCAGATCTGCGACGCCTTTGGCTGGAGCTTGATGATCCCACGCCGGTCCAGACGCGCCCAGGATTCACACTGGAGGTCCTGCGGAAGATAGTGGAAGAAGCACAACCAGGGCGCTTTGAGTGGTTTCGTTCCTTGTCACGTTTGTTTCCCGTACCGGCCACTGTGGCGATGGTGGCCCTGGTGGGAATGCTGCTTGGAGGATGGATGGGGCATTCCCTGATTGACGGAACCGCGAATCCTTTGGGGGCAACCATAGCCGGAACGGCAGCACAGTCAGCAACAATTGAAGCTTTGGATGTTTTTGCGCCAACTCCAAAGGGTTCCCTTGCACATGACTATTTGATGTTAGCAGGAGATACCACGCAGGTGACACAATGAAGAATAAAATTTTGATTTCACTGCTTACGGCTTCTTTGGCTATGAATCTTGGAGTGGCCACTATGTACAGTCAAAAACTGTTTCAAACAAGAAATATTCTCAGTCAAAAAACTTGTCCGTTTTCTTCTGATGATAGCCAATTGTATAAACTTCTTAAGCTCAATCCGGAACAGCTTGATGCCATAAAATTGATTGCCGCTGATTTTCATCAAAACATTGGAAACCTGTCGAGTGAAGTTCAGGAAAAGCGTACCGTCATGATGGTGATGATGGAGCAGGATGACATCGATTTGGGTAAAGTCGATGCAGCGAGACATGGCATATGGTCACTTCAGTCAAAAATTCAACAAACTGTTTTTGAACATATACTCCAGATGAAAAAGATACTGACTCCTGAGCAGCGAAAGATATTTTTTCAGACCATGCGTCAAAGCTTTGTCCAACAAAGTCTCAATTGTAGCCAGTAAAGAGCTGGGGAGGCGATAATCCATGCGATTTTCCTATGTCTGGCGGGAGATTTACCTACGAAGGAGACGACATCTCACCGCAATTTTTGGACTGAGCGTGGGAGTGGCTCTTCTGGTCGGTCTCCAGGTCCTGGCCGGGGCGTACAAGGAAGCGGCGCGGATGCCGCTTAAGGAAATCGGAGCCGACATCAGCATTCAACGCTCCGGCGATGTCCCCCAAGAACTGCAAGGGGCGGTATTTCCATGCTCCGCAGTGACCATCCGTCGCCAGGAAGTGGAGCAAATCCGCCAGATGCCTGGAGTCCGTGCCGTCGGTCAGGCGCTCTTGATGTGGGTCTTTGATAAGGATCAGTTCGCCATGGTGATGGGGCTTGATCCAACAAATCCCTTGGGACCTGGAAAGCTTCGAAATTTTGTCACCAAAGGTCGGTTCCTTGACGGGGATGGTCCCCAGGCTCTGGTTGATGCAACCTACGCCCGGGACCGACAACTCGACGTGGGCGGCGTGGTGACGATCCTGGACAAACCGTATCCGATCGTTGGGCTTGTCGATGCGTCACGCGCCTCCAAGATCGCCGTGGCCAATGTCTATCTGCCACTGGCGCAAGCACAAATGGTGGCCGAGGCTTCGCCCCAGGTCCAGGGTGTCTCTCCTTTTGACACCGAGGATGTGAACCTGGTTTTCATCATGGCGGATCAAGAGGTGATTCCCGATCTGGCCGCCGCGCTCAAAAAACTCCTGGGGGATAAGACCGCAGTCGCTACCCCGGAGTCGTTCTTGCGACAGCTTGGCAATCTCTTCGCCCTCTCCGACAAGTTCGCTGCGGCGACCTCGCTTATCGTGATGGTCGTGGCCTTCCTGATGGTTTTCAAAACGATTGCCGGTGGCATCCAGGAGCGAGCCAGGGAGATCGGCGTACTCAAATGCCTGGGCTGGACCAACGGGAACATCATCGGGCAGCTTTTGGCGGAATCGATGACCCAATGCTTCCTGGCCGGTCTCCTTGGCCTTGGTATCGCCTGGATGGTGTGTTTCGTCCTGAGTTTCCAGCAGGTGAATATCCCTATCCCCTGGGAGATGAGCCCTACGCCGCATTTTCTTCCTGGTGGCGGGGAACCGGTGTTTAAAACGGTGGCGCTCCCTGCCAACCTTTCCTGGTCCATTTCCGCTTTCGCTCTGGTCCTTTCCCTCCTGGTCGGTGCCATCACCAGTATTCTGTGCATCGGGCGCATAACCCGGATCAAACCTTCAGAGGTTCTTCGCCATGAATGATCACATCCTGTCCGCTACGGATATCAAGAAGACCTTCGGAACCGTCGAGGTGGTAAAAGGCGTGTCCCTTGTCTTGGAGGCTGGGGAGTTCGTGAGTCTGGTCGGAAAATCAGGCAGCGGCAAGACAACGCTCCTGTCCCTGGTCTCCGGGTTGGATCGTCCGACTTCAGGGCAGGTCACCCTTTGCGGCAAGGACATTGTCACCGCCTCGGAAAACGAACTGGCGCTTTTCCGTCGGGCCAATATCGGGTTCATCTTCCAATCGTTCCAGCTGATCCCGACGCTTTCTGCCTGGGAAAATGTCGCGGTTCCCCTGTTTCCGGAAAAAATGAGGGAAGAGGACAGGCGGGAACGGGCTGTGGCACTGCTTGGGCAAATGCAGTTGGAACATCGCCTGGATCATTTGCCCGGTGCCCTGTCGGGAGGCGAAAAGCAGCGGGTGGCCATAGCCCGCGCCCTTATCAACAATCCCAAGATCATTTTCGCCGACGAACCGACCGGCAACCTGGATTCACAAACGGGTGAAGCCATTATGCGGATACTGGAAACGCTCCATAAGGAACACGGGATGACCATCCTGATGGTGACCCATGATCTGGAATTATCCAAAACAGCCGACCGCGTGCTTCGCATGCAGGATGGGGAGATGCTGTCATGAACAAAGTCGTTGTCACTCTGGCCATGGTGCTGTCCCTGCTGTTGCCTGGACTGGCCAAGGCAGCCGATCCGGTGGTGGTCGATGTCCTTTTCATGGATCATGGTCCCCTGCGACCAACACTGTACTCGCTGAAGGAACTCTTTTCCAAATATGGGGACAAGCTCTCTGTCCGTTGGCATGATTTCGAAAGTCGGGAAGGGGAAGATTTTATGGCCAAAATGGGTGTCACGCGCCATGTCCCTCTTGTTATCTGGATCAACGGAAAGGAGACCATGGACATTGACGGCACATCGTGCACCTTTTCCGGTTTCCCCAGCGGAGCGGGGCCAGCCATGTTTCAGGGAAAGTGGACGCTTGAGCTCCTGACCAAGGCGCTTGATGTGGTCACGAAGCAGAATTGAAGCGAGGCCATCGGCATGCGCTATTCCTACATTGTTCATGAATTGCGGCACAGGTCGCACCGAACGCTCATCAACATCCTGGGCATTGCCGTCGGGGTCGGACTCTTTGTGTCCATCAATGCGGTCTCTGCCGGTTATCAGAAAGCGGTCAGTCTCCCCTTCGAAAATCTGGGTGCTGATCTGGTCGTGCAGCGCGCTGAAAAGAACCGGCAGCTCGGTCAAGGGACCCTGTCCATGCGGGGCATCAAGCTGCCTTTTTCCAATCAGGTCATATCCGCTGAGGAGTTTGAAGCTTTGCGCACGGTGGATGGTGTTGCAGCCGCTTCCGGGACCCTTCTACTCTGGGAGTTTGTCTCGGGAGGATTTCGAACGATCATGGGGTTGGATGCCACCCAGCCCGATCTGGGGCCTGTGCACCTGACGCAGTGGATAAGCCTAGGCCATGCGCCGCAGCAGGCAGGCGAGGCGCTGGTGGAGAAACACTTCGCCAAGTTTCGCGGCATCCACCTGGGCGATTCCCTGGATATCGGGGGCAAGCCTTTCTCCGTCGTCGGCATGCTGGAGATACGCGAAGGAGCGCAGGTTGCTGCGTCGAATATCTACCTGCGGCTTGCCGATGCCCAGTCGCTGCTTCCCGAGGCGCAGGACCCGATCAACGTGGTTTACTTGCGGCTGCGTGATCCCGCCATGCAAGGGGTCGTACAGCAGAAAGTCCTTGCCGCTTTTCCTGGGCTGTCGGCCAGCAGTTCCGATAGTTTTCTGGAACTGATGGGCGGTGTTTCGGTGATCACCGGCAAGTTCTCCGTCGTGGCCTCGCTGGTTGCCTTGGTAGGAGCGATTCTGCTCATCCTCAAATCGATGCTGGCCAGTCTCGGGGAGCGTCTTCCCGAAATCGGGGTGCTCAAGGCGGTCGGTTGGACAGGGAAGGATGTCCAGGAGCAGCTTCTGGGTGAAGCCATGGTCCAATGTCTGCTCGGCGGGTTGATCGGCATAGGGCTCGGGTATCTTGGAGCCTATTGCATCGGGACACTTTCCATTCCGATGAATACAGCCTGGGAACTCAACCCGGTCCCTGCGTCGGCGAAGATCGGTGAGTTGGCCAACCAGGCAATCCGGTTGCCGATTCAGCTTTCGTGGATATTGGTGACAACAGCCCTGTCCTGTTCGATTGTCACAGGCCTTATTGCAACGCTTCTGCTGGGGAAAGTCGCCACAAGGATGCGACCCGCTGATATTTTGAACAAGCTATAGTTTGGGTGTTATCGTTTTGACAATTAAACACAAAGCCCACTACATCCATATTTTTATGGAGAGTGGGCTTTGATTGTTAATAGTTGATGATTTTATCAGCGATCTTTACCTGCTCGTAGAGGGTCTTCATGTTCGAAAGTTTGACGTGCTCGCTTTCGTCCACACCGTGGACGATCATGCACTTCCCTCAGGCGGCGAGCAGTCCATCACTGAGAGCAAATAGCTTTGTTTCTTCAGCAATCGGAAATTGTTCCGATTCCCCATCATAGAGATCGACACCTGGGCCATTCAAAAAGATCGTGACCTCTTCACCTGCGTTTAACAGAAAATTGCCGAATCGAACAGCATTCCATTTGATTTCAGGGGTGTTGCTCGAAAGAATGATAAGGATTTGCATTTCCGATGCCTCCAGCTATATATAATTGAAATTTCCTATAGCTTGGACACGGCAGGGAGGCAAGTGATTGTGGAGATGTTGTGGCTAATATGCTGATTTGTAAGAAATAAGACGGGGCAACGCTTGCGCATCGCCCCGCCCAGGTGTGAAATCAGCGCCCGCTGAATCACGCTTTTAATATATGGCGTGACTCTGTTTTTGTCAACGCTTTTCGGTTGGATCGTTTAGGAAATTTATTAATAATAACAAAGTGTTATCGAACAACAAAAACAGAGCATTTCGCATGGGAAACGATCTTTAAGGCAACACTCCCGAGGAGGAATCTGTTTAAGCCCTTTTTCCCTCTGCTTCCAACGACCATTACGTCGACAGGATTATTTTCCGCATACTCTAAGATCGCGTCCGCAGGAGATTGCCCTTCAAGTATCTTGTATTTAGCCGTAATTTTTTGCGCTGTGCAATACTCTTTTGCCGTATCGATAGTTTTTGTTGACAATGCAAGAAGTTCTTTGTGGACAACTTCGTAATCAAATATCTCCTCAAGACCCAAAAGCATTTCAGCAATGGTAATGACTGTTAAATTTCCTCCTTCATTTTTAACGATACTAACAGCTCGTTCAAGAGCCTTGAAAGAATTCGGAGAAGATTCTATGGCAACGAGCACTTCCATGACATCCTCCGTATGATTTGTATATTGTTGAAAGTCGGAAGGGTGAAGCTCAGGAAAGCCACACCCTTCCATAGGGCCCCGATCAATCAGTGTTCGGCCAACTCCCTATTCTTCAAATCGATTCCGATAAGATGCATCGCAATGTCGGCAAGAAGACCGAATGTCAGCCCAACCAGCGGGATGATAATGATTGTTAAAATGGTAAAGTACAGGTGGCTTTCATTGTAAAGTGAAGCCCACAATGCCATTATCCCTGTAAGGTTTCTTGTGTCGGCAACGAGGACAATTGGCGAAGCGTCCCCACCCCCTGCAGCCATCACAATTGAGGGAAAAAGTATGCAGACAACAAAACTGACACACAATTGCGAGTACCTAAACATGATTGGTTCTCCTGTTATTGACTCCTGTTGTTATAGCGTTGATAAGTTCAAATCCTGGGGTCATGTATGAAAATCTATGCCATATAATGCCCCTCCTTTGCCGCACATGTATGGTCTATATTTTGATCCATTCGCGACGCAATGCATTGTCAAGAATGACGCCAACTAAGAATGCAACGCCCATATGCCACATTGCAAATCCGGCAACAGTAAGCATCACGTAAACATCTGATTTTTTGGTTCCAATGTCTCTGATGGAAAGGGCCAGTTCTGTGCCTGCAAAAAATAAAATAACTCCAAGGATGGATGTCGGAAAGACTTTGAAAATGATCGCTATGGAATCACTCAGGAATAACGCCATTGCAATGACAATTGATCCGAGGATGACCAATGATCCTCCCGTCCTGGCTCCAAACCGAACGTGTCCGGCCATGCCTCCTGCCCCGTGACACATGGGAACGCCACCAAAAAGCGGTGCAATCAAATTCATGATGCCTGTCGAGATGCTGATTTTTTTCTCGGTGACCGGTCTGTCCGGGAACAACTCATTGTTTTCCGCAACAATTGCCACGACACCATTCCCAAGGGTCAATGGTATCTGAGGCAGAGTAAAAAGCATTGTTCCCGTCAGCACATCGTCCCAGGACATATGCTGAAGGCTAAATTCTGGTAATCGCAAATTAAAATGTATATTCGAAAGTTCAGAAAATAGTTCTGGACTCATGATAAATGCCGCAACGACCCCCAGCATGAGGAGCGCGAACATCGCAGGGATTTTCGGATTGTTCAAAAGAGCAAATGTCACAACGAGTGCAATGCCCGCTAACACTGGTGTACTCACCATGCGATGGACGCCTTCGACAATGAATGCCATCCCGAGACCGAGCATGATGCCACGGACAACCGGTTTTGTAGCTAACTTAGCAATGACACCGATTGTCCCGGTTAACCCTATGATCATCCAAAAAATACCGGTTGTTAAACCTGACCCAAAGAGAGCAGCCGGTGTGATACCACCTGCTATTGCCGCCGCTCCGATAGCTTTCATGGGTTGAATAGGAATAGGTGTCTTATAGTAAAGTCCGGAAACAATTTTTGAAATCCCGAACATGAATAAAAGACCAAGGGGATCAACTCCAACGATTGTTATGTACGCAACTATAAATGGTATTAATGTGCCGATATCACCAAAAGCTCCAGCCCATTCCATGTGTCCGTATACATTTTTTTGATGTATACTTCCTGCTGAATGTGTCGACGATGCTGAGTCACCTGGCATAAATCTCTCCTCTTGTAAAACAGCTAGAAAACAATTCGATATAACAATTTACCTAAAATATTTTTCTATCATATTCTTTGTCTCAATATCTGCTTTCATTTCACAGTTGCATATAAAATATTCACCATCTTTGTCTTTTTGTTTTAAACATATCTTGCATTTTGAGTTTGACCTCAATAATTCTACTGCTTTTGCTTTTTCTCCGCGTTCAATATTTTGTAGAACCAACTCAATATTTTGAAAGTTACACATAATCCCTCCCCAGTGTCAGCCTGTGATTAGGGGTGTGTGAAAATATATTTAAATATAAGCAGGTTACCTTGGTGGCTATCACTCTTGACTCACACGAAAATTATAATTTACGTGTGAGTTGATTTGATTAAAATCGATTCCCACCCTCTTGTCAAGTGGTTCGCGATGGTTCCCTCTGATTTGGTCTTGATCTACCGGTAGCCTTGAAAATTTTGCAATAAATTCGAGACTTACACCATATTTATCCGGTCATGTGACGGATTTGCTTTCCCAGTAATTTTCGACATTCGCCGACTCCCGCAACGAGGTAGGATCGTTATTGATATAACTATATAAAATTATATTTATCTACTGTTCACGTTTGTTTGACTTCTCCGAGCGAATTCTTGCAAACTCCGAGAGCAGATGAACCTTGACATGCTCCAAATCATGAGCACCGTGAAGATCATTGAAGTCCGTCAGTCCTTGCCCTCTCTCCTGGTCAGAAAACGATGGCGCAATAATATGTCCCTGGATGCTCTTGGCCGCAAGAAAGGCTTTTTCCACCCCAACGTTAGTTGAGAGACCATGGTCGTTATCCGCCAGGATGATGATCGGGGCGTCAGGATACTTCTCGCGTAGCGCCACGGAGACCGGTTCCAGATTGCCAGCGTCAAAAGCGGCCACCACCGGCTTGCCCGTGGCCAGGTGCACGCTGGCGGCCGTGGCGTAGCCCTCGGCGATGAGGATCACGTCCTTGCCGAGGGTTCCCTCGGGATCGATGGGAAAAAAGGTTCCCTTCTTGCGGCTTCCGGCCTCGAATTGCTTCCCGTCCTGAGAAATCGTCTGGAGAGTATGGATGAAACCGGCTGTGTCATACCCCGGCACCAGCAAATTCCCGTTCTCGTCCTCCCGAACGCCGATACCCGGCACACCTTTCTTGACCAGATAGGCCTGCTCCGGGGTGGCCTCCTTGGCATTGATGAACTTGGCGTATGCCCGTTTAGAGGCCTTCTCCTGTTGCGCCCGGCGCTCAAGCGCCTGCTGGGCACGGCGCTTTTCCGCCTCGGCCCTAAGCGCTGCCTTCTGCTCGTCAGAGAGGACGTGCCCGGTCGCTTTCCAGTTGGTCTTCTCGCCGGTCTTATGGTTCTGGATGAACCCGGCCGGGATGCCGTCCAGGTAGCCCACATAGGCACCGTCGAGTTTGCCCGCCGCCCCGTCCAGGAGCGGCGTCCGGTGAATCTTTCCATCCATGACCGGTTCTTGGCCGCCAAGGTCCAGGCCAGCAGCCTTCAGCGCCAGGGCAAATTCGACCTGTGACGGCATGGCGGGGGCGGCCTCCGGCGTTTTCTCCGGCAACCAGGCTTTGAGTTTGGCCATGTCCGCACCCACGGGGGCGTACCAGAGCTTGGCCTCGGGATTCCATCTGGCCCCGGCGGCCTTGGCGCGTTCCTTCTCCCGATAGGGCACAGCCAGGAAGACCTTCTGGTCGGCTGGCTCCCTGACGGTCTCCTGGTCTGAATTCTGGCCAGCCAACGGCGCGCGGGCGGCAGCAACCTCCTCTTCACGCCCTTCGGCCAGCTCCTGACGCTGTTCCTGCTTTTGTTCCATGGCGATGACGTAGTGTTTGATTCGTTCGGCATCCCGACAGGCCCGGACGATCTCGAAGGGATCCTTCTCCAGGGCCTTGATCCAGGAACCCACATAGGCCAGATGCTGGCCCGGATCGTGCCCGATGCCCAGGTCCTGGCCGAGCATCCAGGAGGCGATCTCCGCCCGCAGTTCCTCCCGGGCATAGACTTCGGAGCCGAATGGCCCGAACTCCCGGGCCAAGCGCGAGGCATGGCCGGTCCAGTGGCCGAGCTCGTGCAGGGCCGTGGCATAGTAAGTGTCCCGCCCCATGAAGTGGTCTTTGGGCGGCAGGCAGATCTCGTCCGTGCCCAGGCTGTAGAAGGCTCGGTTGCGCTGGTTGTGCTTGATGACCGCGCCGGAGTTGCCGAGAATAGCCTCGGCTTTTTCGTTCGGGTCCCAGGGCGGCACCAGAACCGATCTGTCCAAAGGCGGAATCTCGCCGGCAAGCTGGCTCACGTGGAAGACTGACGAAAAGCGGACGATAGGCCGGGTCAGCTCAACCTTCTCCATGACCTGGTTGCCCTCATCGTCCAGGACCGGCTTCCCATCGTCGTCCCGGGCCGGTTCCTCCTTGGAGAATTGCCAGTAGACGATGGTCTCGGCTTTCTCCCCCTTCCTGACCCGACACTCCTGGGTGTTGGCCTGGCGCAGCGTCATCCAGCGAGGGTCGTCGAAGCCGTAGCGAGAGAGCATCACCCGGTTGATGCCACTGTAGACCGATCCGGACACCGGATTCATGGGCGCAAGCACCTCGCCGGGCTGCCAGGGCTTTTGCCAGGGGGCCACGCCGCGCTTCAGGTCCTCGATGATCTTCTCGGCAAACTCCTCATGGAAGGGTTTGCGGGTTTTCTTGTCATCGGCCATGGCCAGCCTCCACCGCGTCCCCGTCCGGATCGTCCAGGTCATCGAGGCCAACGGCCGTTTCCTCGAAAGCGCCCATGAAGTCCGCTACGTCGGGATCGACCGGGATGCCGAGGTCAGGGAGTTCCGTGGCCTGGGCGTCCACCACTGTGGCCGCAGCCATGAGACGGTTCTTGTCCATGTCATTCTCCTTTGGGGGCGATAAGGAAGACGGGTTCGACCTTGCGCAGGCTGGCCATGGGGACCAACCCGAAATAACGGCTGTCGAAGCCACCGGGATGCCGGTCGGAGAGCACCAGTGCCAGGCCTACCGGAATCGTCCGCGATCCGAAGTTTTCGGCCTCGGGCATGGGCCGGCCATGACTGTCTCGGGATAGCGCCCGGCTTTGGGGGCACAACTGGCCATTGATCGCGATGCCGTCTTGGCCGATTTCAAGATGGTCACCCGGCATGCCGGCGACGCGCTTGACCAGGGGCTCCAGGCCATTGGGGCAAGAACCGGGCCGGAGATAGTTCCGCTTCAGGGCCAGGGTGGCGGAAGACCCATCCTCCAGACAGATGCTAACCAGATCGCCGCGCTGTGGAACCCCAGGAACAAGGAGGTAGAAGCCTCTTGGCATCGAGGCCGTGGCGTTGACCCGCAGGCCGAAGACCCAAAAGAGGCCCAAGGCAGCCAACGTCAGGCTACATACGCTCAAGATAACTTTCATACCCCTTGCCCTTGTCCGGCTGATTTGCGGCAGGATTGTGCTCAGGCTCGCCAACCAAGGATATGGTGATTTCGCGGCAGAGGGAGTCCGAGACCAGAGGCGCTTCGATACGCGCCCGGCGCGAGAAGACAGGGTCCAGGAAATACAGAATCTGACGGCCGTAGATGGGCGGCCGGCCGGCGCAGAAAATCAGCATGTCGCCCGGAGCGACGACCTTGCCCGTGGCATCTTTCTGGGGACTGGGCAGGCGCATGCACTCGTCTTCGGTCAAAAGCGGTCGGGCGGTTTCCGAGACGCTCACCGAGGCGTTCTTGAGCGAGCCGCTACGGGAGCCTGAAAGCGAGGTTTTCTTCTCCACCACCGTGGTCTTGCCGGTCATGGCGGAAAGCACCTGGGCGGTCTCGATGGTGTTGGGGGCGTAGGCCATGCGGATGTGACAGTTGGCCATAAGCCCGTTGTCCTTGCCGTAGATGGCGCTTAACTGCACGATATCCTGGACGATGAAATAGCCCTTGATACCGTAGCCAGCCATGTAGGCGATGGCCCGTTCGATGCTGTCGAGGCGGCCCAGGGCGGTGAATTCATCCAGAAGCAGCAGGAGTCGATGCTTCGGGGCCTCACCTTCGGCCTTCTCGCCGAAGTCCATGCGGGCCGTGGCCCGGCTTAAAAGGAGGTTCACGACGATGCGAATGAGTGGGCGCAGACGGTCGATGTCCGCCGGGCTGATGACCAGATAGAGGCTGACGGGCTTTTCATGGTGCATGAGATCGGCCAACCGGAAATCCGAGCGGCCGATATTCCGGGCCACCACCGGGTCTCGGTAGAGCGCCAAGTTGGCCACGGCCGTGGAGACCACTCCGGAGAGTTCGTTGTCGGCCTTGTTTAAAATCTCCCGGGCGGCCGAGGCGATGAAGGCGTGCAGGTCCTGCCCCTGGTGTCCGTCAGGAAAAACCGTATCCAACAAGACGGCATGATCCGTGTCCAGCATTTCTTGGAACAGTTCGCGGACTCCCCGGTGGGCGTCGGCCAACGTGCGGGAGAGGTCAAAGAGCGTTGCCGTGCGCTGCTCCTTGTGCCTGACCATGACCATGCAGTGCAGCAGCGTCCCGCCGAGAAAGGCGAAGGCCGCCTTGTTCCAATAGTCGGCCAGCCCCTTGCCTTGTGGGTCCAGGATCATGCCGACGAGATTCTGGGCGTCGGGAATGGCGTGGATGGTCTCCAGGCGAATTTCTTCCAGAGGATTGAAGCAGGCTGATGCGCCCGTGGCATCGGAGGGATCGAACTTGAGCACCTTGTGCCCGATGGATTTTCGGTACCCGGCGGTAAGGCTCCAGTTCTCACCTTTGATGTCGAAGATGACGGCGGAATCTGGCCAAGAAAGCAGCGTGGGCAGGATAAGGCCCACGCCCTTACCGGACCTAGTCGGCGCGAAACACAGGATGTGCTCCGGCCCGCTATGACGCAGATAGCGCTGTACGGATGCCGGCTTCCCGCCAAGGGCACGCCCCAGGGCGGGGAGACCGCGAAAGGTCTTGATCCAGCCCCCGACATAGACGCCCTGGCCGCCAAGGAGTCCCATGGCCCTGATATCGGCCTCATCGGCCCAACGGGCCGAGCCGTGCAGGTCATCGCGGCCATCGCTTAAGCGCATCCGACCGAGCCACAATCCGAGAATCATAAGCTGGGGCAAGATAAAAATAGCCTGGGCAATGGCCAGTGACTTCTGGACGTGACCCTGCCGGTCCGCAATCCGCTCTTGCCAGTCGAAGATCTTCCAGGGGGCATACCAAGAAGTTCCGAAGGCTTTGGCCAGAGGAGTCCCCAGGGCGGACTGGAAACCATACAGGGAGGCCACGCGTTGGGTGGCGACAGACATGGCGATCACGGCCAGGGCGGCCACGAAGACGAGATACGGCCAACGGGAACGGCACTGCCGTCTGGCCTTCCCGAGGCCGTAGGGGCGGTCAGCAGACACCGTCACTCCCCTTGGGCTTTATTGGCGGCCTGAGTCTCCTCCTTGACGCGACCGCATGGAGCCGTTCTATACTTGTTTCCGAGGAAGCAATGCGATGAAAATGTTGACCTATAAGGGCTATCAGGGCCGGTGCGAGTATGACCACGGCGCAGGCATATTTCACGGCGAGGTCATGCATCTGGCGGATGTCATCACCTTCCAGGGACGTACCCACGATGAGCTTAAAGGGGCCTTGGCGGATTCCATCGAGGACTACCTGGCGTTCTGCGCCCTGAAGGGAAGAACGCCTGAAACGCCTCCGCAGGCCGGGAGTGCCAACGACAGATGACCGCATGCGCAGCTTACCGAAGCGGCACATACGGGGCCTTCATGACCATGTCCTTGGTCACGATGATGTTGAACTGGTAGCCGGGCCGGATTTCGAGCGTCGGCTTGATGTTGAGATTTTTCTCCAGAAGCTTGGTGGTGGTCTGGCCGAGCTGGCTGGCCAGAGCCGAGGCCATCTCGTCCTGCATCGAGGGCACGCCACTTGAAGTGTTCCCCTTCACGTTAAGGGAGTCCATGGCGAAGGCATTGCCGCCGGAAATAAGCGACATGAGCACGGCGGAGCCGAAAATGCGCCAATAGTGATTGTTCACCTCGTCGTTGAACCCTGCATACCCGCTCATGTCCGCGCCGGGCATGGCTCCCAGGGTGATCGCCGAGCCGTCCGGGAAGATGATGCGGTTCCAGGCCACGAGCACCCGCGACTGACCGTAGATGACCCGGGAGTCGTAGACTCCGAACAATTTGGATCCCTGGGGGACGATCAGATAGCGGCCCGTGGCCGTGTCGAAGACGTTCTGGCTGACCTGGGCGATGATCGAGCCCGGCAGATCGGAATTGATGCCCGTGATCATGACGCCGGGGATGACCGTGCCGGTTTTGACTTCAAAGGGCTGACCGGGCGTGCGCGTGCCAGGCAGCGTCCATTCCTTGTCCGCTGCCCCTTGCTGCCTGGCGCGAGAGAAAAACGCCTCCTTGTCCTTGTCGGCCGCCGGATTGTAGTCGCCGGGAGCGAGCCCGGCGAGATTCGCCGCCACCCCCTTTGCCCCGTCCCCTGTCTCCTGCTGCCGGCCCTCCGGGGCGTCCGTTCCTGGTTTCGCTTGTGCTGTCGCCTGCCGTGTCTGCTCCCCTTTCTTGGCGCTCAAGGGAGAAGACAGGGCGCTGAGCTGGGCTTGCAGCTTGTAGCGGCGAAGTTGCTCCTGTTCCCGCCGCCAGGCTTCGGCTTGGTCGTTTTTCTTCGGGGCGACGACCACAATTGGCTTTTGGGGGTCAAGAATCGCCGGGCTTTTCTCCTTGGAAGGCGACGTCGCCAGTCCCGGGCCGGCATCCACAGGCAGTAACGGCTTGTCGGCGGCCGCATCCGCCGTCAGCCTCGCATCGTCCTTTTTGCGGTGTGCGGAGAAGTTGACCGAATAGATCAGAACCGCCGCCAGGATGAAGCCGACAAGGAGGACCAGGAGGAGCGGTTTCTTGCTCATCCTGGCCACGGACAGACCGGCGGCTCCCGGCGGCGTGAATTCGTTGGGGCTGTTGTCGGACATGGTATTTCCGAGCCTTGCGGGAGACTATTGTGGGAGCGCCTTGCCCTCCGGGGGATTCCCGGATTCCGATGCTTCCCCCTTCTCAGGCAAAGCGGTCTGCACCATGCCGCCGTCGGGTTTGGTCTCGGGACCAAGGGAGTAGACCCTGGAGAAGGAAAAGCCGTCGGAGGCTTTGACGTTGAGGTACCAGACGCCGGGCTCGTCCTTGATGGCGTCGAGGGTGTAGGCCACGGCCAGGACGCCCGAGCCGCCGGCCGCTTCCAGGCGGAAGCCGCGTTCCCGCAACCGACTTTCCAGAGCCGCATTGAAATGCCCGCTCTTGGAGAGCTCCAGGTGCAAGGCTGTCCTGCCCGGAGGGTATGCATCCGCGAGCTTGCCCGCCGCGTCCTCGGCAATGACCGCTTCCTGCTTCGGTGTGACCCCCTCGGCGCTAAACGACCCCATGTGCCGGGGCGCACAACTCGCCAGAAGAAGCCCCAGACAAAGAGAGATAAGGTAGATGCGCATCAGCTTTTCTCCCGTGTGATTTCGATTTTCTCCTGATCGCCGCCCACGCCGACAATGAGCAGGACCCGGTCGAAGAGACCGTCCATGACCATGGTCCGCTCCTTCACCCGGTAATTGACCAGCACGTTGCCCGAGGCTTTGCGTACAAGCAGGATCGGCATTTCCCCGGTGACCGTGGACTCGGGAAGGCGGATGAAGGTTTGCTTGCCGTCGTCGTAGACCTGGGTGGGTTTCCAGGCAGCCCGGCCCTTGAGGGCGTAGCCGAAGTTCAGCCTGCTCAAATCCATGTCCCGGCCGCCGACCGAGGCCGTGCTCCACAGTTTTTCCCTGGCGTCCTTGGCGGCCTGTTCCTTGAAGTGGCGGACATGGTCTTCTTGGTAGGTGAAACCGACATATGGGGTATGCCCAGAACGCTCCGAGACCAGCCGCAGGTGGTAGACCCGACGGTTGGTGGTGACCACGGCGGAGGTTTCCAGTCCCGCATCCACCGGCTTGATGAGCAGATGCACGGTTTCGTTTTCGCCCGAGCCGGATTTGCTCACATCCACCAGCCACCGGGCCGAGTCGCCGACCACGACCTCGTTGAGGGTTTCGCCGGGCTGCAATTCCACGTCGCAGACCTGAAACGGCGAGGCGATGACCGTGGGCAGGCTCGCGCCGTGCACGTAGAGCACGCGGCCGTTGCCGTCGCGACTTGGGGTCACGGATTTGGCCGCCCAATCCTGGGCCAACTCCAGGGCCTTGCGTTCCTTGGCCGTGAGCTTGACCGGCTTGTCGCTGATGTAATCGGGCATGGGCGGAAGCGGCCCAGGCGTCTCAACGCCTGCCTCGCCGTTTTCCGGCAGTTGGCGTTCCAGAGGCACGTCCATGGTCTTTCGCGCCTCATCCAAAGTGATCTTGTCCTTCCCGTCCTGGGCCAAAGCCGATTGCCCGTGAAGGCACAGCAACAAGGCCAAAAGCAGTATCTTCCCGCGCATCCGTTTTTCCTCCCTCTCCATGCGGTTATTTGTCCGAACTGCCACCGAGCACCCTGGAAAACGACAGCCCGTTGATGGCGATGCCGCCTGGGTTTTGCATCACCTGGGCATCGGTGGCCGGAGGTTGGAGCTGCACGGTCAAGGTGGCCTCGAAGGTCTGAGGATCGACAAGCACGGCCCCGGTGTGGCCGCGCACGGTCTCGGTCCATTCGACCCGCCAGGAGTCCTGGCTGACCGGCAGCGGCAAGCCTTTGATGGAAACCTGGACCAGCTTGCCTTCCTTGGCCCGATCAAAGGGATTGTTGGTCGCGTACCACTGGCGCATTTGGCCCTTGGCCGAACCGGCCATGAAGAAGGACAGGCGTTCGACCATCTTTTTTTGCAGGTCCAGGTCAGCGGTCACGGTGCGCCAATTCATGATCACGTTGGCCAATTCCGCCTGGATCAGGCGCTTCGGGGCCGGCGAGGCCAGATCGGCCCGGGAGACGGCGGCGGCTTGGCCGATCCGGTCCACCTCGACGATGTAGGGCACCACCTTGTACTGGGCGGCCATGATCACATTGGCGGCGACGGAGCCGGCGGCCAGTAGCAGGCAGAAGACCGCCATGAGACGCCACTGGGCCGCCCGCTTGATGTAGTTGCCGTAGCGCTCCAGCCATTCTTCCCGCCCGTTCAGGTAGGGATTTTGTCCTGGAGCGACGGCCTGGGCCTGCGCGCTATTCTCCCTTGGCATCGGCGCTTTCCTCCCGCATGGCGTTTTCCATCTTCTTGGCCTGAAGCCGGGATTCCATCTTGCTGCGCAGGCGCAGCGCATGGCTGGCCCGGGGATGTTCGGCCCGGGTTTGTTGGTGGGCGCTGTAAAGGCTTTGAGCCATGTGGCCGACCTTGCCCCAGCCCGTGGCCCCGCTTTCCGTGGCCAGTTGCGAGGCTGCCCGAACGCTCTTGAGTCCCATGGAGGCCCCGGCGGCGGTCGCCACCGAGCCGGCGGCAAAGCCGACCGCGCCGCCGAGCACCGCCCCGGCCGTGGCGGCCAGGGCATGGCCGCCCGTGACGTGGGAACCGTTGATGATGCCGGCGCAGACATCCGGGATGGTCTTGACCAGGGCCAAGAGCACCACGGAAACGCCGATGACCACGAAGATGTCCTGGAGAGTGGCTTCGGAGAGCTCCATGTCGGTGATAAACGTCATGCCGAGGCCGAGTAGCAGTTGCAGGACGAAAAGCTTGAAGGCCACGGCCAGGGCGTAGCGCATGACGTTTATGGCGTATTCCTTGAAAAGCGATGAGCCGCCGAGGCCAAGCAGGATGACGCTGGCATTCATGGCCACCATGGCCTCGCATTTGATCAGCAGTATCTGGGCGGTCATAAGCGCAAAGCAGATGAGGACCACCAAAGCGGCCACGATGTAGCCGATGGATTCGGCCGGCGAGGTGATGGACACCTTGTCCAGGATAACCTGCACGAGGTTGAGGCCCGTGCGAAGCGGCGCGTCCGACGAGGTCTGGGCCGTGCCCAGGGAATCGGCCGTGGAGGCCAAGCCACGGATCAGATTCCAGGACCATTCCGCATAGTTGTTGATCACGGCGGCGATGAAGCCGGCAAAGAGCAGCGTCATGACGAACTGGCTCAGGATGTCCGGGAGCTGGGAGCGCTGCAGGGCCATGCGGATGCCGAAGAGCGCGATTTCGAGCATCACGGTCCAGCGGAAGAGGGCAAAGGCGAAAGACTTGAGCGTGCCCGACCAAGCGGAGGTCTTGGTATAGAACTCCTGGGCAATCTGAGAAATGGCGTCCGGTGACGGTCCGGCGGCCAATGAGCTTGCCGGCAGGGCCAGCACTGCCAGAAGCGCCAGGGCGACCGTGACGGCTGGGAGCAGGAATTGCGGTAACTTACTGGCCATGACCGTGCCTCGGAGCCTCAGAACGGGTCGGCCTTGGGACTTTTGCCGCTGATCCCTTGGAGCTTGTCGGTCTTGGTCATCTCCTGCCACCAGGTGGAGCGCAGCTCATCCTGCTTTTCCGCCTTCATCCGGTCCTGGATGTTCGCCTGGGTGGACGTGACAAGCAGGGTCCGCAGTTCCCGGGCCTCCTTGAGCTGCAAGGCGGCCAGTTCGTTGGCCGACTCCAGGGCCTGCATCTGGCCGTCGGGGGTGCTGAGGAGATCGCCAATGTGGCTGTCGAAGTCGTCGGCGTTGTTCATAAGGTCATCGAGCTGTTCTCCGGTGACCTGAAACGCAGCCTTGGACGCCCGTTGCGTCTCCGAAGACCACTCCTCCAGCTTGGACTGATACTGGGCGTTGACGGTCCGCGTCGTGCCGGTGCCGGCCTTGGCGATGCCTTTGAGGAAATCCGAATCCCCATAGATTTCGGTAAATATACTGCCCATGGCCGCGATGTCGCCGGCCTGGGTCTGCAGGCTCTTGGTCAGGCTGGCCAGTTGCTTGAAGGTGCCGGTGACCTTGTTGATGAGCTGGGCCGGAAGCTTGACGGTATTTTGCACCATGTTCTGGTACTGCTTGACCTGATTGGCGACCATTTCGATCTGCTCGATGGTCTGGGTGACCGCCTCCTGGTACTGGGAAACCAGGGTTTCCAGTTGCGACAGATTGGTGACCCGCTCCAGGGCCTGGGTGAACATCTCGCTGCAATTGGTGCAGTAGACGACCAGGGTATTTCCGAGAGAAACGGTGGCGAGCACGAGCAACAGGGTAAGGCCGCACGACATGAGAGCTCTTTTCATGGTCAAGCCGCTCCTTTTTCCTGCAGCCAGAACCGGGGCCAGTCCTGGCCGTGAAGGCTGGAAAGTTCCTTGATCCGGGAGATGCTGTCCCTGTCCGAGGCCCCGACAAAGGCGAGCCCCTTTTTCTGCAGGGCGAGCTGGATGAGCCGACGTCCCGAGGGGGCCATCACGTAGTAGTCCCGCTTCGGCGTGGCCGTGGCCACGATTTCGATCTGCCGGGCATTGCAGCCCATGCCGGTGTAGAGTTCCCGCTGTCCGTCCTGCCTGGCTGTGAGATTGGGCAGGAGGATCTTGGTGGGGCAGGATTCGACGAGCACGTCCATGATGCCCGAACGCACCGCGTCGGAGAGGCTCTGGGTAGCCAGGACCACGGCGCAATTGGCCTTGCGCATGACCTTCAGCCACTCCCGCACCTTTTCCCGAAAGACCGGATGCCCGAGCATGATCCAGGCTTCATCGAGAATGAGCAGCGCCGGCTGTCCGGCGAGCGCCGTTTCGATGCGGTGGAAGAGATGGAGGAGCACCGGGATGAGGTTCTTGTCCCCGAGCTGCATCAACTCCTCGATCTCGAAGACCATGAACGATGCGATATTCAGGGCGTCGGTCGCGGCATCCAGCAGATGCCCCATGGCCCCGGCCTTGGTGTAGTGGGTCAGGGCCTCTTTCAGCTCCTGATTCTGGACCACGAGCCAGAAGTCGGTCAGCGAACGCATGGTCGGCGGATTTTCCCGCAAGGCGTTCATGGCCGTGTGGATGGCGTTGCGATGGACCGGCAGAACGCGAAGCCCTTGGAGTTCCGCCAGATCGGCCACCCAGCCTTCGGCCCAGCTTTGTTCCGTTTCGGAGATGTCGATGCGCTGGAGGGGGGCAAAAGCGAGTGCGGCGCGGCCGATCTCGAAATGGCTGCCGCCGGCGGCCTGGCACAGGGGGAAAAGACTCATGCCCTTGTCAAAGGCGAAAATCCGGGCGTCCGGGTAGCGGCGAAACTGGGCGGCAATGAGCGCCAGGAGCGTGGATTTGCCCGAACCCGTGGGACCGAAAATGAGGGTATGGCCGAGGTCGCCCTCATGGAGGTTGAACCGAAACGGCGTCGAGCCATCCGTGGTGCAGACCATGAGTGGCGGCGAGTCCGGCGGGTAGAACGGACAGGGACAGTAGCCCCGCCCCGACCAGATGCTGGCCAGGGGAAGCAGATCGGCGAGATTGAGCGTGTTGACCAGGGGACGCCGCAGGTTGGCAAACCCGTTGCCGGGATGGGTGCCGAGCCAGGCCTCCAGGGCATTGATGGATTCGATGCGGCAGCCAAAGCCCAGGGTCTGGATGACACGGCGCAGCTCCCGCGCCCAGTCGTGAAGCGGCTCCGGGGATTCGTGCAAAAGCACGATGCAGGAAGTGAGATAGCCCGCGCCGACGTACCCGGACTGCACCTCCACCAGGGCTTCCTCGGCATCTTCGGCCATGAGCTGGGCGTCGCGGTTGGCCCTGGCGCTGGGGTTGTTGAAAAACTGGTCGAAGAACCGGAACACTTGTTGCTGCCAGGTCTTGCGGTAAACCGTGATTTCCCTGGCCGCGTCGAGCTGATCCAGGCAGATGAACCGGGTGGAGAAACGATATGGCAGTTGCAGCCCATCAAGGTTGGCCAGCATGGCCGGCCAGCTCTCCTGGGGCAGCCCGTCGATACTGAGAACGGCAATGTGCTTTGTCCCGATGCGCGGGGCCAGGCCGCCGACCAGATCTTCGCCGCCAAGAAGCGCGTCCAGGTACATGGGCGTTCGCGGCACCCGGAGGGGCTGCTCCTCGCCGGTCAGGCACTGCTGGAGATGCGAAAGGAGCGGTGAATACCGGACGGACTGTCCGTCCTCTTCGGTGTCGTCAAACTCCACCAGTCGCTCCAGGCGCAGCACGGCGGACAAGGCGTCTTCCAACTCCAGCAAGGCCTGCTCAAAAAAACGCAAGCTTTTCGCCAGGAGATTGCGTCGCCCGGTCCCATGCTGGGCGGCTCCGGCCAACTTGGCCGCTTGCAGGTTCGGCTTGTAGCTGACCGTGAGCACGGTCCGGGTGCTGTAGCAGGCATCACCGCTGAAAAACTGGCGACGTTCCTCATCAATGAGTCGAGTTACCGGATCGGGGAAGTGGCTGTCCTCGGGGCGGGCGTAGGTGCGCTCGCGGCTGCGCAAGGCGTCTACGTGGAGCATCCAGCCGGTGCCGAGCAGCTTGACCGCGCCACTCACCTGAGCGGACACGAAGGCCAGTTCTTCCGGTGTACTGGAGGCCGTGTCCTGTCCCCGGAATTCCCAGGCGGCCAGCAGGCTCCCGTCCTTGCACAGCACCACGCCGGGAGCGCTCAGGGCCGCATACGGCAAAAGGTCGGGTAGTCCTTTGGCCCTGGATCGATAGTCCCGCAGCCGCAGCATCAGGTTCTCCAGGCGTCGGCCCGGCCGGCCCGGGCTGGATAGACGAGCTGCTGCTTGATGTGCTTGAGCCAGACTCTGCTCATGATCGGATCGGCCTTGGCCATGCGCCGCAGGACAAAGACGGCCGTGACCCAGAAGCAAAACCCGGTCGCCACGGAGAGAAGACTCAGTCCCCCGATGCCAACCAGCAGGGCAATGAGCCCACAGGTCAACACCAGTTCCCGTTCGGCCCCCATGACATGGCTGTGGCGGTGCAGGGATTGGTGGACGGTCAGGGTGCGCATGGCGGCTTGCCCCCTCAGATCACCGCGCCGGAAAACGAGAACACACTGTCCACGATGCTGGTGGCGAAGGCGATAAACGAGATGCCGAAGACCACGCCGAGAAGCAGCTTGAAGCCGCCGGTAAGATCGTCGCGGTTGAAGATGTAGAGGACGCCGCAAAGGGCCATGGCCACGATGGACACCCAGCGGCCGGCCGGCCCGGTGACGGTCTGGACCACCTTTTCCAGGGGGCTGGAGAATTCGGAAATGCCGCCCGAGGCCTGGGCCAGTTCCGGCAAGGCGAGGACGAGCGCCACCAGGGGGAGATACCGCAGAACAGGTTTCAGCATAGGTGCTCCAGATCGTAGCTGCGGGTTGCGGGATCAAAGCCGTTGACCGTGACGATGTCGGAGACGCGGCGGCCGCCCGGAGCGCGCTCGATGAAGCAGATCATGTCCACGGCCTCGGCGATGAGCGCCGGCATGGGGACCGGGGTCGCCTCGGCAATGAGTTGCTCCAGGCGAAGGAGTCCGGCAGCGGCGCTGCCGGCATGGACCGTGGCCACGCCGCCGGGGTGTCCAGTGTTCCAGGCCTTGAGGAGATCCAGGGCGGAACCGTCGCGGACTTCCCCAACCAGGATGCGTGTCGGCCGGTAGCGCATGGACACCTTGACCAGACGCTGGATGGGAACGCCGTCCGAGCTGCGCATGAACACGGTGTTTTCGCTGGCGGACTGGAGCTCGGCCGTATCCTCGATGATGATCAGCCGGTCCGTCGGACAATGCCGGGAAATGCCGTCGATGATGGCGTTGACGAACGTCGTCTTGCCCGAACCCGTGCCGCCGACCGCCAGGATGTTGCGCCGGGTTTCGATGGCTCGGGTGAGAATGTCCGAAGCGGCCTGCAGGAGAATTCCGGACGCCACATAGTCATCCAGGGTGAAGACCCGGCTGGCCCGCTTGCGGATGGTAAAGGACGGTCCCGAGACAATGGGCGGCATGAGCCCTTCGAAACGACTGCCGTCGAGCGGCAGTTCCCCCTCCACGATAGGGTGCTCCGCCGTGACCGTGGTTTCCAGGGCGCTGGCCACCAGGGAGATGATGAGCCGGCTTTGGGCCGGGGCGAGTGTCCCGCACAAGGCCATGTCCTGGCCGAGCTTTTCGATCCACAGCGTCTGGTCCGGGTTGACCATAATTTCGATCACGTCAGGATCATGAAGCGCCGCCATGATGGTCGGCCCGAGATTGTGCGTGAGGCTCGCCTGGAGTCTGTCCATGGCTACCCCCGCGCCCGCAAGGCGAACACGGCCACGTTGACCAAGGCGGAGATGATCACGATGGCCGCAAGCCAGGTGAGATTTTGGCGAAAGGCAGCGAGCGCTGAGACGTGCCCCTGGAGGATGGTCCGGATGTTTTCCAACGAAGCGGCGGAGAAATCCTTGGCCAGCCCCTTGGTGGCCGAAAGAACGCCGGACACGTAGCTGTCCGTCTTCTCGGCCAGCATGGCGGTCAGGGCCTTGTTGTGCCGGTCGAGGAGCTTTTCGTATTCGGCCAGAAAGGCGTTTTGCAGTGTGACCAGCATGAGCACCGGATCATCCGGATCGACCACGGCTGCGTGTTTTTGGGCGAGCAGCGTGCGTACGCTTTCCAGGTCCAGACCGATGCCGTCAGGAACGGAGGGCGAAGTGTCGGCGTCGTGCGGATGCTGTTCGTTCATGGCCGATCCTCAGCAAAGCCGGGCCTGGTCCATTTCGGCCACGGCATCCCGCCAGAAGCTGGTCAAGCGCTGCCGGACCATGATCGGAAGATCAGATCCCTGGGCTTCGGCAAATGTCTGGCGTCTGGCGAAGAGTTCTTCCAGGTCCCGGCCGAAGGTGGACTGCTTGCGGTGCGGCAGGGAAATGACGGCATGGAAGCTGGCTGCGCATTCGGAGTAAATCTTAAATTCCTCGAATCGCTTCCCGTCGAGGGTGATGTCGCCGAAGTAGCGGTTGAGCCAGACCGCAATAGGTGTGGTCGGGAAGTGTGAAACCAAGGATTTGAGGCCGGACAAAGTGTCCAGGATGGCTTGTCCGCCAGTCACCACGGTATGAAGCATGACGGAATGGCCGTGCTCTTCGAGGACTTCGAGGGCTTGGTTTTCCAGCAGGTAGGACCCAAGCGGCACGAAAGAGGACGCGCCGTTGTCCACCACCACATGGACTTCGGCGGGCAGTTCAATAATTGCGTCCATGAGTTGGTCGAAACGGCGGGGATCGATATCATCGCCGCTCATGATGTCCAGAGCTACGGCGTCCAGCGCCTCGTATCCGGCGAGGGTGGCATTGATCGGGTCCGTATCGAAGCAGTGCACCTCGAGGTTTCTCCCTTGCAGGTATTGCGCAAGCAGCGAAGCGATCAGGGATTTCCCGACGCCGCCCTTGCCCTGGAGGATGAAGTGAATCGTGGCCATGGGCTGCGCCTCCTAGATCATCTCGCCGCTGGAGGGGGTCTTGTTGACGGAAAAACTCTGCTGCCGGGAAGCGTTCTGCCTGAAAGAAGTCGGGGCATAGGCCGAAGTCGGCTGAGTGCCCTCATGCTCATGACGCTCTCTGAGCGCCTTGAGAAAACGGGTCATGTGATAACAAAACGTCGCATAGGACATGGTGACCTTGCCCTTCTGGACCAGGGAGGCATGGATTTTTTTGTAGTCGTACCCCTGCTCGTGCAGGGCATCGATCGTATCCCGGCAGGCAATGAATTCGATGCGGCCCATGTTGCGGGGGATGCGCTTTTTTCTACGAGCCATGCTATGACCTCGCCCCATGGGCCGCAGTCTCTGGCCCGGATGCGGGCAAAGGGACCTGGCGGCAATTGAGGGAATTTCCTTGGATCATCTGGCTTTTTACACGGATGAAGGTTTCCACCCGGGGGTGCAGCTTCTCACCGTTTTCCACTTTCTTCCGGATATTCCTGTACTGTCTTCCGGTGTATCCAAGAGCCCTGGCGACGGCCAAGTGCGATCCCATCTGGCAAAACAGCAACTCAATGATTTCTTTCATGATGTTATCCTTGAGGAGAACTTATAAGAATTTCCTTCTTTACACAACAAGAATTTTCCACTAGACACAGAAGGAATTTCCGCTAGAGTCAAGGGACCGGAGGCAACCATGGAAAATTTCTCATTTCTGCTGGAGCGGTCCTTTGTGGAGCTTGTTGACAAACGAGCAGACGCCCGGGGCTGGAAAAAGGGCGAGTTTGCCAAAATGGTCTGGCCGGACGCCCCTGCCAAGGCGGCAGCGGCAAAATGGTCAGCCATGCGCGGGAAGGCGACGAACACGGGCAAACCACAAGGCGTACTTGTATCGGATGCGGAGCGCATGGCGGAAATCTTGGGGGAGGACTTGACGTACCTTCTTGCCGTAGCCAAGGAAAACGCTAGACAGCAGGCTTTATAACGTATCGCTCAAGCCGAAAACGACAAGGGCGTGCGTCGTGGGTTGCCCCCAACGCTGAGGTTTTCATGTGTCAAATTTCGACATGCGGGAGTTTGAAGAACAAGCTCAAAAACTGGTCAGTCAGGCGTTGTCTATGTGTGAACTGAAGGTCGCAAATGGCGCAGAACCTCCGTCACCTCGCGAAGTGGCCCTTTGCGCGGCCGCGCTTTCACTGAAGGAGGCCGTCAATACGTTTGTCGCATTGCTGAAGGCAGGGTGATTTGCTCCGGCAATAATTCCTGCCTGGTAGGGAGGTAACTGCTCCGCGCTTTCGCCGGAATTTCTATTGCTATTTTGTTATATCGATAAGATATTCCGGTGAAAGTGCGGAAGACCAAGACAGTCCTGCTTATGTCCGCTTATAGTTGGTAGCTTTCGCCTCATTCAGCCAGCGACGCGCTGTCAGCCCAAGCTGGCCAAGCGGAAAATGGCAACAATGTCTTAAGGGATTTTTTTTCATGGTCAATGGCCAGCCCCGCACCCTCAATAACAAGCCTTGGGCGACCCTCAAGATCAGCCGTCGACAGTACGAAACCGCCCGGCCCTGGAAAAAATCTGGCATGTCCCGGCAGATGTTCGAGGAACTCCTGGCCACTCTGCCTCTGCCGGAAGGGGGTGTCGACCAGCTCCGCCGAGAAGCCGATGCGGACAAGTTGCTCAGGGCTGCTTTTGGAGAGAGCGACTGACTTCCTTCTTCTTCCATTTTCAAGGAAAGCTACAACCAACAGTGGCGTATTGGCCGGCATGGCTATCGTTCACCGGCTCAGGTCAGGGAACAGCAGAAGGCCGAAGTCACCAAGGCCGCCTAACTTTCGCGGCCAAACTGTCCAAGAAACCCAAGACCGCTACACATTCCCTGAGAACAGTGGCCGATTAGGTCCATTTTTTTTTCGGCTGATTACGAGCGGAACGTGCCACAACGATTTGGGAAGAATGCCAACGGCTGATTGGGAAAATAAGGACGTCAGATTGGGAATAACAGGACAGTCGTTGTCCAGTGGAATGACTCAAATTCAGTATAGCGTGAGCGTGCTGCTGGGGGGAAATGGCATAGTCATTTCAGCTCCGCCTCCAGCTCTTCAATAGTCGGCAATTTTGTTTTGATCTCATCGGGCAGGGCGCGGGTCAGTTCATAGGAGGAGACGCCGATTGGCTTAGCCATATCTCTCAACGCATACTCGACGATGAGCTTGTTGTGACTTTTGCACAGGAGGAGGCCAATAGAAGGCTTGTCGTCCTTGTGACGAAGAATGTCATCAACGGCAGCAAGGTAAAAATTAAGTTTCCCGGTAAACTCAGGCTGAAATTCGCAAGCTTTCAGTTCAATGACAATATAACATCGCAATTGTAGATGATAGAAGAGGAGGTCTAGGTAGAAGTCTTGGCCGCCAACTTCAAGGTGATATTGGGAGCCGACGAAGGCAAATCCCTTACCCAGTTCGATGAGAAAGTCTTTTATGTGTTCGATAAGAGCCTTCTCAATTTCGCGCTCGTGAGCCGCATTACAGATGGTCAAAAAATCGAAGGAGTAAGGGTTTTTAAGGATCTCTTTGGCTAAGTCTGACTGAGGTTTTGGCAGGCTTTGCTCAAAGTTCGTTACGGCACATCCCTGGCGTTGGTGGAGGCCGCTTTCGATTTGATGGACTAGAACATTTCTACTCCAGCCATGCTCTATAGTTTTATTGATGTACCACATCCTTTCGCCGAGGTCTTTGACCTTATCTAAGAGCGCGAGGTGGTGGTACCAAGTGATTTGTGCAAGCGGCGCTTGCACAAATTCCCCGTCGGGGTACTCCTGGGCGAATCGCCTCATATACTTCAGGTTTCTGACCGAGAACCCCTTCATGCCAGGGAAGGCCTTAGTCAGGTCCAAGGATATCTGGTCGACAACCTTTGCCCCCCAGCCAAGGTGTTCCTGCCTGTCGAGAATTTCACGGCCAATATGCCAGTAAAGAGAAACGAGTTCTCGGTTGACGGTGAGGCCGGCGCGGAGTTGGGAGGTTCTAATCCTATCCTTAAGGGAAGCGAGAAAGGTTTGATAGGTGGTATCTTGGGGCAGCATGTCGGCTCCTCGTTCGCGATCCCGATGACGTATTGCTTTCTCGGGTAATTCTCAATGCCTAAACCTGACACCCTGACAGGCTGGCATCCTGAGGGACGGGCACCAGAGGGGCTGGTTGGCCCTGCGTGTGCGAGGGCAAGGTATTCAATTCAATTCGAATGTCGAGTTTCCTTTCCTGGTCCCGCATGGGAGGCAGAGGCGGCCTCAGGGGGCGTCCGTGGGGCCACCTCTTGATCAGTCATTCCTCCTCCAGACAAGAAATCGACCCAGGCCAGTCACCGCGCCCAGCAAAAAGTTGTGAATCTTACAGGAACTTCTTTACAACTAAGGGCTGGAGCGCAATGCAAAGTTTGCGGTCAGGTCGGATGCCTAACTCGATTTTTCGTCCTACTATTGGCGCTCTAGACGAGAGATGGAGTAACCGCGTGCCAAGGCAATGGACAAGGTCATACGGGGTCGACAAATTTTTCAGTATGCTATCCGCCAGCCTTCTTCTTCTGAATTTTAATCCCATTATTAATGGTAGTTATTGACACTAGTTCGCATAGGCCGTGGAGAAAAATCATGGCTTGCATTTAAAAGGAATTTCTTGCATAATTACCTCGTCGTCCGTAAGGCGGGTGCACCGATTCTCGTATCATTATAGAAGAATTGCTAAACTCAGAAAAGGAGAGTCCTCCATGCGCCAGGCACCGCAAAAATTGACCCCCGAGGAAGAGGAGTTCATGAACACGCTCATCTCTAACCTGCCGCCGGTCATCGCCCGCAAGGAAGTCGGCCGTTTCTTGGGCGGCGTAGTGGCCACCCAAACCCTGTCCAACGCCGACTCCGCCGGCATTGGGCCAGAGGTCGCCTACCGGGTGGGGCGAGTGGTCACTTACAGAACCGAGTCGTTGGCCCGGTGGATCGTAGACCGTTTCGGTGTGGTTCGCATTGCCAACCTCAAGACCTTGTAGCCCCATTGGAAGGACGCAGATTATGTACAGCAGCCCTGGTGGCATCAGGAATCAGGTGGGCATAGCGCATGGTCATGGTGATGGTTTTGTGCCGCATCAGTGTCTTGATGCGGTAAATGTCTGTACCAGCCAAGGCCAACCAGGAGGCGAAGGTGTGCCGCAACGTGTGAAAGACAACCTTGTGTCGGGTGTCCGCGACGTTGTCGTTAAATCCGAGTTGAGCGACAAGCTCGGAGAATCGATGCGTCAGGGAGCTGCGTTCCTTTCCGCCTTTGGGTGGCGTCAGAACCAAGCGACCAGGAATGCGGCGAGGGGCGCAGTTCGTGCCGGTTTCGACTCCGGTCGCTACGGCCAAGCGTTCCCGGAGCACCGCTTCCACTTCGGCATTAATGAAGACCTTGCCACCGGGCTTTCGGCTTTGCTCTTCCCGCACCGTGATGACGCCGTGGACAAGGTCCACATCCGCCCACTCAAGGCGGAGTATCTCACCAAGACGCATGCCGGTGTTGAGAGCCAGGACGATGGCGGCATGCAGGTCTGGCTGGCCCGAAGCCTGGGTGGCTTCGACCAAGGCATCAGCCTCCTCAAAGCAAAGGAAACGCTCCCGGGCGTTTTTGGGCTTGGGGAGGATCACGCCTTCGAGCGGGCTTTGCCCAGAAAAGATGGCTACGCCCTCAACCTCGGTCACCCTGGCCATGTTGAAAGCCCGGCGCAGGACGGCCATGTAATGCAAGGCCGTAGACTCGGAAGCGCCGTTTTGCCGCAGAAAATCCAGAAAGGCACGGATGTCATCGCGAGTGACAGCGGCCAAGGGCAGGTGCCCCAGGTGCGGAATGATTTTTTTTACCCGGCCATCATCGTCGCGCCAAGTGCGCTTACTGCGCTTAGCCTCAGGCATATAATGGTTTGTGAGGAAGTCGGAAACCGTCATGCCCTGCACACTCAAGCGGCGAACTTCCTGGGCCTTGGCGTCACGCTGGGCATCGCCTTCGGCCCGGAGAGCAGCAAGGCTTTGGGGACCGGAGCCGGTTTTAATGTTATTCTTGATGTGCGAGAGCAAGCCGTGGGCCTTCTCCGCATTCCAGCCTTCAGAGGCCCAGCCGAGCCCTTCCTCGCAGTCCTTGTAGCTGATGTAATAGCGGATGCTGAAGTAGCGATCCGGTTTGCCGTTATGCCGTCGGCTGGCGTGTTCACGATACCTGACGCCTGGATAGGTGGTGCGGTTCCAACGCGTTTTCATTGTCCCGGAATAGTCCCGGAACAAATCTCGGTCAAGGGAGTCCCAAGTAAGAAATCAAAGACACAACAAATTTATATTATTGAACTAAGTATGAAGAGGTATGATTCTTGGGTTGCTCTGAATCGGCTTCGTAATCAGCAGGTCGGGAGTTCGAGTCTCCCCGCTGGCTCCAGATTTCAAGGGGTTAGGACCATGGTCCTGGCCCCTTTTTCGTTTTCCAGCGGGTCGACCTGTTGGCTCCTTTGGCTGATGGGATTGGTCTGGTATCCCACGGCCCGTGGTTTCTGAGGGGTCCGGCCCGCCTCTTCGAAGATTGTTCATAGAGTGCGATGTGTTGAATCGTGCCCGTATCGTTGTACAGATTCACTGAAGTTTTATCTCGCGATATCAGGGCATTACCACTTTTCGCCGAAAGAATTGAAGCGCTGATGGTCATTCGCGGAATTGGAGCATGTTTCGTCAAGGGTGGTGCTGGTGGCTGGTGAAGTCATGCCGCTGTTGGAATTTCTTCATGTGGCCCGGTCTTTCCCCCTTGTCATCTTGGTAGAATCATTGATAAACGAATATCTAGTTTTGATGTTGGAGTATAAGCTGACATAAATCTCCATGCTAAATATTTTACGAATATACTTAAGGTATTTTTCTGAGCAAACAAGCTATGCAAGATATTTTTAGCTTTCTTTCAATCATCACAGCCATGGCTGGTACAATACTAATGTTTTTTGACCTATTAAAGCCATGTGACCAAAATAAATTACGAAACTTTTTGTTGAATTTATCAACAGAGATTTGCTCGGCAAATATATATCCAACTGACAAGCGCATCAAGGCTTAAAATTATGCCATTCTAATAAAATGGACAAAGAAAGGATTGCAAAATAAAACAGTTGATGAAATATACAGAGATCTTTTGAGTGATATGAAGTATAAGCCTGATTTTAATATAAATTTTAGATACAGATCATTTATATATATTATTGCAATTTGCGTTGCTTTTATATTGTATGTTTACATAGTGCATAAAATAGGTTTGGTCATTGCCCTCTCTATCGAAGGTCTTAAAATATTTGCCGGATATATATTTGTTAATACATCACTGGTATTTTCGTGGATTTTTGATTACCTCTCTGAAATTTCGAGAAAAGACGATAAAAATGGCATAGGAATTCCTCCCTTTCATAAAGTACGACTTTCTCCTTTCTCTCGTAGGAGGATACCCGTGATTGGATTTTTCTTTAAGATTATTCATATATCAATTAATATTTTTTCAAAATTGATCGCTTTGATTGTCCGACTATCCTTTGAACTTGAACGATATACTGAAACTGGGCAAGCTCCTAAGATACTGTATTGGATTCTCTTTATGTTTTCTCTTTCATTAAATCTTTTAGCGTTATTGCTGCAAAAACTTCATACATAATATCCTAGCAAAGGACGTATTTTTTCAGGATATTACATGCAACAAGCAAAAATAGAATAGTGGAAATATATATTGGAGATTATTAAAAAAAGCATTAGTAATATTTCTATACATTTCAAGCTATAGAACCTGACTTCAGATTGTATGAAAAAGAAAATCTACTGATAATGAGATACCGCTCAAACTTGAAATAAATTTTTTTAGACTTTGGCGGATGTTCAAGTAGCCCCGGTCTTTCTGGTTTGGGCCTTTGGGCTTTTCGGGTGATCCTCAGCGATCATCGGAGGAATCTTGGATTTCCTTAGATGATGAAGGCTTTGATGGTGATCAATGGAAAGAGATCAGATGGTAAGGACTTGTAAGGATTTCTTTCAAGTTCGAACTGATGGATATTTTTCATCAATTGCTTCGGATGATTGGGCTTGATGACAGCTCGGCGTTGATCCTTGGGTGATGCCCACCCCGCACCATCGGTTTCGGATAGGAGCAGGCCAGGGCTCCCCTGGGCCAGAATGAGCGTCTCGGATGCGGACGGTGGATTTTTCCCATGCAGCCAGGTCTTTCCCCTTGTCATTGGGGTGGGATCATTGGTAAATGGATATCAAATTTCGATGGTTGGTCGCTCCGACCTGCTGGGATGTGAGCGGCAGTGGCAAACTGACCCAGGTCGGCAATTGAGATTTGACCCACCCTTCCTGAAACGTGGTCTGATCCGTCAGGTTCAGGCCCATGATTACGAGGGAACGGTGGATGGAGATCCAAATTCTCCGACGACAGGGCAAGGGAATCCGGGAGATCGTCAAGCTGACGGGGCACTCCAGGAACACGGTGCGCAAATATCTCCGCGATGGCCAGGTAGAGCCGCAGCCGGCATTGCGCGTGAAACGGGCAAGCAAACTCGATCCGTTCAAAGCGTACATCGCCGGACGGATCAAGGCGGCCAAACCGGACAGATTGCCTGCCAATGTCCTGCTGCGGGAGATCGTGGCAATGGGCTACACGGGGCGCGAACGCATTCTTCGAGCATTTATTGCCAAGCTGTGCCAGAAGCCACCCGAGGAGCCGATCGTCCGCTTTGAAACGTCTCCCGGCAGGCAGGCTCAGGTCGACTGGTGCGTTTTCAGACGCGGCCAGCGATCACTTTCGGCCTTCGTCATGACCCTCGGCTATAGCCGGTTCACGTATGTCGAGTTCGTCACCGACGAACGCTTCGAGACCCTGCGGGCCTGCCATGAGCATGCCTTTGCCGCCATCGGCGGCGTGCCACGCGAAGTGCTTTACGACAACATGCGTACCGTCGTCGTCGAGCGAAACGCCCATGGCCAGGGCAAGCACCGCTTCCATCCCGGTCTTTGGGACGCGGCCAAGCACTTCGGCTTCGTGCCACGGTTGTGCGCACCGTATCGGGCACAGACCAAGGGCAAGGTGGAACGCTTCATCGGCTATCTGCGCCGCAGTTTTTACGTCCCCCTGGCCAGCCGGCTTGCCGGATCGGGATTGGTGCTTGATGCCGCCACGGCCAATGCCGAGGTCTGGCGTTGGCTTCGCGACGTGGCCAACGTCCGGGAGCATGCCACCACAGGCCAGCGTCCGATCGACCTCCTGGAGCAGGAAACGCCCGAACTGCTGCCACTGCCGGTGCGCCAGACCGTCCAGACGCCAGCATCGAAGCCTCTGGCCAAGACGGCATGGCCAACGGAGATGTTGCAACGCCCGCCGGCCTTTTACGAAAGCCTGCTGGCGCCGGAGGTGCGGCCATGAGCGAATTGCGCCATGAACGGATCGCACGGCTTTGCGAGCAGCTTCGCCTGGTGGCCGTCACCAGCCAGTATGCCTCCCTGGCCGATGAAGCAGTCCAACGCGAGGCCAGCCTGGCAGAATTCCTCGAGAATGTGCTGCGCTCGGAACTCGATGTGCGCCAGAGCCGCTCCAGGCACACCCTGACCAAGCTGGCCGGTTTCCCCGGCATCAAGACCCTTGATGGCTACGATTTCGATTTCGCGGTCGGCGCGCCGCGCCAACACCTGCTCGAACTGGGTGGGCTGGCCTTTGTCGAGCGTCGCGAAAACGTGATCCTGCTTGGCCCAAGCGGCACCGGCAAAACCCACCTGGCCATTGCTCTCGGCTATCTGGCGGCTCAGGCCGGTCAAAAGGTCCGCTTCACGACCGCCGCCGATCTTATGCTGCTGCTCGAGAGCGCCCATCGCCAGGGCAGAGCCAAGGAATTCATCAAGCGTGGCATCCTGAGCCCGAAACTGCTGATCATCGACGAGATCGGCTACCTGCCGTTTTCCGACCAGCAGGCCAGCCTGTTCTTCCAGGTGGTCGCCAAACGCTACGAGCAAGGTTCGCTCATCCTGACGTCAAACCTGAGCTTCGGACAGTGGGAACAGGCCTTCGGCGGCAACACCGCACTGACTTCGGCCATGCTCGACCGGCTGCTGCACCATGCCCATGTGATTCAGATCAGGGGGGAGAGCTACCGACTCAAAGACAAACGGAAAGCAGGAGTTATTGGGCAAGAACTGCCTTCACAAAAACTCGAAGGCTAAGGCTGGTGGGTCAATTCCAACTTGCCGAAACAAACCCAAGGTGGGTCACTTTTAAGCTGCCGTTGACAGGGAAACTAAATTTAGTTTCAAAAGTTAGATCCTGGTTGTTCTTTATAGATTTCGCAAGCAAAAGGTTAAAATCTTATGCCAGACAGTTTCCAAAAAAATATTAAATATCATGAAGGCGATGCTGTAACACATGAAGACTATGGGCTAGGCGTTATCCAAGAGTATGATCCAGAGCAAAAATATATTCGCGTCCAATTTTCAAATGACAACCTCGTTGACTTGCATGCTTCAGAAATAAAACAAGTCAACAATCCATCAATCGCTAACATTAAAGGAGACTCAAATAATAAATCAAACAAAAACAATGGAATCAAACAAGATCTTGATGAATCAATTATTTTTACGTTGAAGTCAATAGACAGCAGGAGATGCAAAATAGACAATATTTATAAAAAAGTTTTACTGTTTTGTGATTTAAAAATCAGAGGGAGTAATAGACAAAAATATTGTTCGCTAATATATAAAGAAATTTTAAAACTAACGAAGAAAAATGTTGTTGTAAAGTATACAACACAACATGGCATATGGATAAAACTTGATGATTGCTATGAAAACTATTTAAGAAAAAAGCACAAAGAAAAAGAGAAAAATAATCAGCAATTATCTTTCTTTGAAGAAAAGCAATTTCATAATGATAACAATCAAGAATTGTTACACAAAGAAGAAGACAATAGTGGTGTCATTGAAAATGAAGATGATATTGGGAATTTTTCAATCCCTGATCCTGACGATCTTATAGAATCGGAACAAAGAATAAAAGTAAACACTATTGGTTTTAATTCAAGTGCTCAACCGAGCAAATTAGAAACAATGCTCGGCCTTAATCAAAGTCAAAGTAAAAATGGAAAAGAAGACTATGACATTGATTTTAAGATAGATTCTATAGTTACCAGGTTAAACTCCGTTAAAGGGATTTTTGCTTCTAAAGAAATAAATACAATAAACATAAAACTTAATAATAGTGAAGCCGTCTATACTATAACAGGGAAAATTGACAGACTTAATGACAGTCTTGAGTTTATAAGCTATCTAGATTATGATGAAAGTATTCTGTCTCAAGTTCTGAGTGTTAGTGGTGGACATCATTTTTCCTCTATCATAGGTATCCAGCTTAAGAATGGAACTCAAATTTGTATGACGATAAGAAAAACAATTTATAATTTTACTCCTACAGAAATTAGCTTTAAATTACTTGTTAACATGATAGATGACCTGCGACAAGTAATCTCTGTCAGGTGAGAAAAAATATGAATATATTCGAAAAAGATGTCAGCGATAATAAGATTTCTTTAAAGAAAAAAAAGACAGAAAATTTATTTTTGAAAATTCTCTCCTTAGGTTTATGCAATAAAAATGAACAAGTCAAAGAAGCTCAATTTGAATTAGCCAAAAGTATTGAAGATCAATCAAAATACAATGATTTATTAACTACCGCACGATCACTTGATAAAAACTTATCAGACATAGTTTTTATTAAAAATGTAAGAATTAGTAAGTTGACTTTCTCAGATTTTTTAAGCGTCGACAGTCCTGGCTATCCTAGCAACTGGGAAGAACTAAGGCTAATAATTTTAGAAAGAGATGGATTTATATGTCAAGAATTTGATGGAAATTGCCAAGGCCCATTACAGATACATCACAAGTTACCACTTTCAAAAGGCGGAACGAATTCAACAAAAAACTTAGTAACATTATGTCTTTATCATCATGCATTAAAGCATGATCATATGAGGGCCAAATTGAATGGATATTTATGGCGCTGACATTACAGGAATAGATGGACAGCTAGTGCATCTATCTGCAACAAAGAACGAAAATGTATCTGGCGTACAATTACTTGGGTTAGCACAAAAGGTCGTCAAGGAAGGCTACCAAAGATCTTCAATGGCAATCGAAACGCTACAAGGTAACTGGGCTGAAATTTTAAAAAATAGCGGCTATACTATTCAGTTCAGTCTTCCAGAAGTTTCAAAAAACTCTTCAGGATTAGATTTGCCAATTGCTATAATGCTTTTAATCGCAAGCGTACTTCAAAGTCTTGACATTTTAACTCAAAAAATTGAAAGATTAACAGAAAAAGCAAAGGAAACAAAAGATACAAAAGAAAATCAAAAGAATAAAATTTTAATAAAAATTGAAGAACTTATTTGCCAAAGAGAAATAGTATTAAAATACAGAAAACTTGTCAGCGAAAATGAAAGTAGCTATCTTTTGATAGGGACATTAAATATTATTGACGGCTGTCTTTCATCCCCTCCACACGGGATGTTCGGAATGATCTCTTGTGCTAAAGAAAAATTTAAAGTTATTATTCCGGAAGATTCTGAGATACATGGAGCATTGATCGAGAAAACAAAAAATATTGAGGTATATATCGCAAAAAATTTGCAAGAAGTTTGGAATGTATTGCTCGGCATCTCAAAACCAAGAAGAGTAAAATATGTATCTGGTAAGTTGCATAAAAAAGAATCAAATGAGTATATTCCTGATATAAATGCTATCCATGGAGTTTCTAAAGCTAAACGAGCAATGATTGTAGCACTTGCTGGTGGACACAACATTTTGCTTGTAGGTCCTCCAGGTCAGGGGAAATCAATGCTTGCGAAAGCTGCAATTAACCTGCTTCCAGACATGTCTTTGAATGAAATATTCGAAGTAAATAAGATTTATAGCGCTAAAGGAGATTTATCTAATGATGAAATAATTGAAAGACGACCCCTGCAAGAGGTTAGTTGCAATATAACGAAGCAAGCACTCTTTGGTGGGATTTCAAAGTTCATGATGCCTGGGCTAGTTTCTTTAGCTCATAATGGCATCCTTTTGTTTGATGAAATAAATCTTTTTCAACCAAATCTTATTGACATGCTTAGAAATACAATGTCTAATAAATATCATCAGATACAACGCACAAACAGTTCGATAAAGCTACCAGCGAATTTTATTATGGTTGCAGCCATGAATCCTTGCAAATGTGGTTGGTTTGGCCATAATGTTTGTCCTCAATGTGGTGAAATATTTTTTGGATCAAAAAAGTTTTGTAGCAAACATCCAAAGGTGAAACTTATTAAAAAATGTGAATGTACACCGTCTGAGATTTCTAAATACAAGGACAAGCTGAGCAAACCTCTGCTTGATAGGATTGATTTGAAGGTTTTATTATCTTCATATGATGATGACTTAGCAGAAAAACATACATATGCAACATCTACAACTCAAAAATTAATCCAACAAGCGAGAGAAATACAGAGCAAAAGATTGTCAAAATCTCTGTTTGGAATATGCAACGCCTGTATTCCTGATGAAACACAATTTGTAAAATACACCCCAGATCTTCCATCTGAAACAAAAGAATTTTTTAAAATTGCACTTCGAAGACTTCAATTGACAAAACGTACTGAAGTCAAATTAAAACTTGTATCTCGTACTGTTGCCGATCTAGAAAATAATGAAAGAATAACACCAGAACATATTGAGCAAGCAATCCAGTATATGGGCCTGGAGAGTAATTATTTTTCAAAATTATTCCAATAGTATAAACATCCATATAAAAAACCATTCTTAATATTTATTTAAGCATATTCTCATCTACAGTGGACAAACATCTTACGAGAAAATATCTTTATTTAACCTTCAAGGAGTATGGGAGAATTTTAAGCATACTCTTTTATATTTATATCATTCCCATTGTTCTGATAGAATAATATTTAATTTGAAGAAAGCGATTTAATGAGGCAATGCTAATGGAATGGCCAAAACCAATTTACTCTAAGTGACCTTTCCCCCGCCAGGTATCCCAGTTAAAAGTTCGTGACGCCGGCCAAGGAGGCCATCGTCATGCGGAAGAGCCGATTCAGCGAGGAGCAGATCATCGGGATTTTGAAGCAAGCCGAGGCAGGCATGACTGTTGCCGCTGTATGCCGCCAGCATGGGATTTCCGACGCGACGTTTTACAAATGGCGGAGTAAATTCGGTGGATTGGAAGTGACCGAAGCACGTCGGCTACGAGGACTTGAGGAGGAAAACCAGCGTCTGAAACGGCTTGTGGCCGACCAGGCCTTGGACATTCAGGTTCTCAAAGAGGTCCTTGGAAAAAACGCGTAGAGCCCGCCGAACGCCGCTTGGCCGTGCGTCATGCCGTTGAGGCGCATGGTTATTCCGAGCGGCGGGCCTGCCAGTTGATGGGGATGAACCGTAGGACGTACCGGCGAGCGCCTGGCCCGGATAGCGACGCCGACCTGCGCGTCCGGTTGCGGGAACTGGCCGAGGAACGTCGGCGTTTCGGCAGTCCCAGGCTGCACATCCTGTTGCGGCGTGAAGGCGTTGCCGTAAACCACAAGCGGGTCGAGCGGGTGTACCGGGAGGAAGGACTGTCACTTCGGCTCAAACGACGCCGCAAGCGGGTCAGTCACTTGCGTGTCGTGCAGCCCGGACCGACCGGGCCGAACCAGCACTGGGCCATGGATTTCGTAAGCGATTGCCTGGAAAATGGCCGACGTTTCCGTGTGCTCACGGTGGTCGATCTCTTTGACAGGCAAAGCCCGATGATGGAAGTGGACCACTCCCTGACCGGCGAGCGGGTGGCGAGAGCTTTGGAACGTCTGAGTGCCATGGGGCAGTGTCCGGCAATCATCCGCACGGACAACGGGCCAGAGTTTACCAGCAAGGCCCTTGACCGCTGGGCGCATGGACGGGGAGTCAAACTGGAGTTCATCCGGCCTGGCAAGCCGATGGAAAACGGTCATATCGAAAGCTTCAACGGTCGGTTGCGGGATGAGTGCCTCAATGCCCAGACCTTCCGCTCGCTGGCCGAGGCCAAAAGGATCATCGAGGACTGGAGGCAGGATTACAACACCGTGCGCCCCCATAGCGCCCTTGCCGGGATGAGCCCGGAGGAATACCGAAGAGCCATTAAAGGGGAAAAACCTGAAACCAAGAGTCCGAACTTATCCTTGGTATACTCGAGGGGGTAAGGTCACGTGGAGGGCACTTAAAGCAATGTAGTGGCGAAGAATAAAATCATTTTTGTATAATTTATAATTTTCTCCGGCAAGAAGATGTCCGCCAGATGTTCTATTCTCTAACGTTGCAACTCTTTTCCACGCTCTCATTAGACGCGGATGACTTGGCTGAAAAAAGTAGTAATTTAACATTAATTTTGCATAGTCAGTATTTGAAAAATCCTCATCCTCCGCAGGAATAAATACAAATTCATTAAAATTTATACAATTAGCTCCAGATTCATCGGCCCGCTGTTGAGACATTCCCAGAAAAATCCGTTGATGCTTCCGGTCTCCACTCGCTTCGATGAAATCCGAAAGGGGGTCTACCCCAGCGGCACGCAAGTCAGGGCTGTTGTGGGCTAGAAAATATTGCAAGGCGGTGGTGCCCGTCTTCGGCGTGCCCATATGGATGATCACTCGGGGGCCTTGGCCGTGCCCGCGAACGAGGAACTGGCAGGAGATCATGGCCCAGCTGTCGATCTTCTTCCAGGAAAGGCTCAAGGACTATCTCTGCTGAAACGTCAACCAGGGGCGTTTACACAGTTTTTGGGACACTCCCCAAATCAATAAGTTTGTATATGACACCCCGAAAACCATAGCACCCCCGCCATGCGCTTATCAATTTATCAACCCATTTTGAAGATCGCGCCACAAAAACTATCCCGGACCAACCAGCGCACCACCAGCAAAAATTCCTAAAAAATCTATGCAGAAACAGAAAAACTAACCGAGCTAGACACTTGAGGAACTTTCCAGAAGCAGTGGGATACTTTCTCGTACAAATCGAAGGGAAAATCTAGACGGGGATGCTGGGACGGGGTCCAACACCGTAGCCAACGGGTAGTGTTGGCGCTGGTGCTTTTTTCAAAAGAAAAAGGGGTCACCGATTTCTCGGTAACCCCATGGCATGCTTCGTGGTGGAGCTGAAGTAAGCCACTATTTTCAATACAACTATTACTAGAGTAACACACTACGTGACTATTGCGGGATCACCGGCTGACTCTTTAAGTTAGCTTTGTAAGACAGGAACACCAACCAACTTCTTGTCACATGACAAGTTGTTGACAAGATCAAACATGTTATTCCAGAAACATTTAACCAGCGCGCTTCACTGGCAAAATTATCAACATTTACAGTGAATCCAAACAAACTCCCGCCGGTCAAATAGACGATGGCTGGAAATATTATAAAAACCAAACCAGCAAATAACAACGTCCCCGCTTGAAACAGTTTCTTATAAACTCCTTCAAACAATCCTACAGTTGCCTCAACAGCCCCCTTGACTTTGTCTAACATGGATCGGCATAGGGTTTTCTTGGACACCAACTTAGGCGACTATCGAGGTCGTCGAGGAGGTGTCCGATGAGTCTTGATGGAGGTACCCCCAAGCGATTTTGGGCGAAGCACAAGGTTCAAGCGGTGTTGCGGCTTCTTCGCGGAGAAGACATTGATCTGGTGAGCCGGGAGCTCGGGGTGACGGCAGCTACGTTGACGCTGTGGCGCGACACCTTTCTTGAGGCAGGGGAAGCCGGCCTGAAACCGCATCCGGTCAAGGAATCCGTGGAGGTTGGCCGTCTGCGGGAGAAAATCGGCGAACAGGCCATGGAAAATGAGCTGCTTCGGGAGAAGATCGCCCGCATAGAGCAAAACCGCCCTTTGGCATTCCGGAGGTCGAGGAAGTGAGCCAGTCCATCTCGATCTCCACCGGAAAAGCTTACGGTGTGGCGCGCGTCTGTCGCATCTGGGGGGTGGCGCGTTCCACTGTGTACTGGCAACGGCAGCAGCCGAAAGGACCAGGGCGACGCCGTGGGCCTCAAGGATTTCACAGTGATGCCGCACTGGCTGTACAGATCAAAGCCGAGATAGCGTCCCGCCCGTTTCCCGGTGAAGGCTACCGAAAGATCTGGGCGGGCTTGCGCAACAAGGGCATCCGGACGTCCCCGACCCGGACGTTACGCCTGATGCGCGAAAACAATTGGCTCGCTCCCACGCGCATCGGCCACCCGCACGGTCCAAAGGCCCATGACGGGACGATCAAGACCTCCCGTGTGGACGAGATGTGGGGCACGGACATGACCACAACACTCACGGCCAAGGAAGGCAATGCAGCGATATTTTTCGCTATCGATCACTGCTCTCTGGAGGTGGTCGGCATCCACGCCGCCAAGCGTGGCACGCGTTTCGAGGCTTTGGAACCGATCCGCCAGGGCGTCCGCCACAGTTTCGGCGCTTTCGGCAAGGACGTGGCCAAGGGCCTGACCTTGCGGCATGATCACGGCAGCCAGTTCATCTCAGACGATTTTCAGAATGAAATCAAATTCCTGGGCATAACGGATTCAGCGTCTTACGTTCGGGAGCCGCAAGGCAACGGCATCGCCGAACGCTTTGTCCGCATCCTCAAGGAAAACCTTCTCTGGGTTCGCAGCTGCGACACGGTCGAGGAGCTTCGGTTGGCGCTCCTGGCCTTCAAGGAAATCTACAACCAACAGTGGCGCATCGGCCGGCATGGCTATCGGTCTCCGGCTCAGGTCAGGGAACAGCAGAAGGCCGAGGTCACCAAGGCCGCCTGACTTTCGCGCCCAAACTGTCCAAGAAACCCTAGACCGCTACAAACACTAGCATTCTCCTTGTTGATTGAAAGATATACTACAAGACATCTCTCCCCATTACTTTTCATATTAATGATGCTTAGCCATACGTTATCTGCTAGCCCTCCCAGCCAACGGGTAGTGTTGGCGCTGGTGCTTTTTTCAAAAGAAAAAGGGGTCACCGATTTCTCGGTAACCCCTTGGCATTCTTCTTGGTGGAGCTGGAGGGAATCGAACCCACGACCTCTTGAATGCCATGCCAACAATCATATTGAAATTATTAAGTTTTTTTAAAAAATTTCAAGCCAACCACATAGCCTTTGTTGGCGCCTGCCAACAGTCACCAGTAGGTCTATGGCACATCATCCAACATGCCGCCAACGGGTAGCCAACGGACAGCCAAAGCATCTGTGGCTCGGCTGCCAACATGGCTGTGGTTCGGCTGAGAAAGGGAGTCAATGGTATTGTTGGTGGTCAAAATTCACAGACTCCTATGAAGACCTCTGCTGAACTATCAACCAGGAGCGTTTACACAGTTTTCGGGACACTCCCCGTCTTGGCTTGGGTCTTTCCGTTCGTTAATCGGGAATTGCAGACAATTTATTCGTTTCCCTGTTGAGCTTAATTGCAATTTTTTGTGGAACCCAAGGCTGAAGTTTAATGATATTGTCTTCGATATGAGAGATTGCACCGTTGATATCAGAAATATCAACACCATCTAATGCAGGCAATCCGTAATTCCACCAACTAATCGCTGTCAGTCTCTCTATTATTTTTTCTGAAAATCTGTACTTTAAAATTTTTATTGGACTCCCACCAGCAATGCTATAAGGGGGTATATCTTTTGTTACAACAGCATTTGTGGCAACAACAGATCCATCTCCTATAGTAACGCCTCTTCTTATATAGGCACCGAATCCAATCCAAACATCATTTCCAATAATAATTTTAGAAGACCTCTTGCTAATATCTAAAGAGGCAGCGTTTTCCGCCATTAATAAAAATTGCTTATTTTTTTTATAATATTCGGATAGAGAAGGCCAAACATTTTCCCAGCTACAATGAAGCATTTGATGAGTCGACAAGAGTTTGGTTGGGTGTTCAAACTCGCCAGTTCTTACTTTCCCAGCTATTGCACAAAATCTCCCGATACTCTTGACATGTCTAAAAACGGATGATAGCCCTCCTCCTCCCCCTAAATATGTATAGGAACCGATGCTTTCTACGTCAACTTCACAGTCTCTAAATTGAATATGTGGTTCTAAGAACAATGTCGAGCGACAAGGAAAAATAACTTTTGTGTTATGATTGAACTTAGAAATCTCATAGTTTTTAAGAATATTCCAAATGTCTAGGTTCATGATTTAAATCCAAAAATGAGGTAGATCTGGTTGGTTGGACAGATTGACGATGCAGTCAAGCTCTAAGTCCAGTTGGTGCTCGTTGTAAAAGCGAAACCAGTCTCCAAGCACCTGACGGGCCTGGCTACCGGTTTCAAATTCTCGCAGGTAGACACACTCCTATTTCACCGAGCACCAACTTCGCCTTGAACTCCGCTGAAAACTTCCGTTGCTTGGACAGCAAAAACCGTCCTCCCTCGTTGAGGACTAGAGCTTAACAGACTGTCCAATTTTCCGTGACCACTTCACCCCTTGTGTCGCTGGTGATTCAAGACATCTACGGGGGGGTGCCAAGAGAGTCAATATTTCACTCTTTCGGATGTTCTCTTTTTTCCATTTCCTGAGACTCTTCTGACAACTTTAACCCCATAAATCTCCAATAAAGCCGTCTTGTGTCTTTAGGATTTGAAAACGGATTTCTAAAATTTGGATTGATAATTATAAAAGTACCATATGGATTTGCATTAAAACAAAGAGAATAAACTGAATCAGAAACTTTTTCGCAGGTTGTGTGTAGTTTTTTATTGTTTTTAAATATTTCAAATTTACCAACATCCACATGCTTTTCTTTATGAAAAAAAATGCTGAGATTAGATTTATTGTTTAAAGTTAGTATTTTTTTCGGGTCCTGGATCTGAAATCCCATTAATTCATCGCAGATCCATGAGAAAAAGTAGCTATTACCGTCTAGTTTAATTTTTGAAAAACCAGAACCGCCAAAAAGTATATCAACATTAACTAAATAGTTAAAATGAATTATTTCATCATGTTTATATGAGATAAAAGTATTTTTTGTCATCAATGGTTTTCTAAATGAGTCAGGATCAACAGAAATAGACTCATTTTTTAACACCGGAGACTTCAGAGAATCCTGTCTAGAAAAAACAACTCTATCTTTCCAGCCTGAAAAATTGTTTTCAAAATAAACATCAGACCAGAGCTCACGATCTAGGGGCGATGGGTTGTTTAAGTGTTCAAAGAGAAGCGTTGTAGCTTTCGTCTCATCAATATGAAATATCGAAGTATCCCTGTCACGTACTTGAGCAAAATCTTGAACAAATTCAAGTGCTCCAGCGTGTATTTGATTTACAAACTTAATGCGAGCAACGTGCCGAGACTTAGCCTCTTTAATAAACTTATGTTCAACCGCCCCATTGGATATAGTATTCTTTAAGAATTGTTCTTGATCTGTTGAAAAGAATGTTTCGAGTTGAGGATTTAATCTACTTAAAGAATGATAATTGTTTGAAAGCTCTACGTTGTTAAACAAATAGCCTTTCATAGGCATGCCTCTAGGTACCTGATACAAATCTTTAGATTGACGTTGCAAAATGACATTATATGAATACACATCTTTTGATGTTATTTTTTTAAAGAGGTACGGGATTGTCCCGGTATGTCCTAAATCAACGAGCGCAACATTCTCGTTTAATACATTAAGGCTATTTAAATAAAGATGCATAGCGTCAAGTTCTTTTTTAGCATTGACGCTTATTGCATCTGATAGCTTTCGGATTAAAGTTGATATTAATAAATAATCATCCGATAATTGTATTTTTTGATTAATACCAATGCCTATTTCGTCCAAAATACACAATACTTCTGTATCTATAGCTACCCCAAGCCTATTTGTAATATACGATGCCACTGAGCCTGAAAAATTACTTGAAAGAAAAATATCTGCGTAACTTTCTGCGTAATAGAACGTTGGTATAGAAAATGATCTTCTTGATGCAAGCAAATAAACTGATTTCGGAGGATTCGAATAATACTTAGAAACGATATCATACGCTTGTTTAATGAGATATCCATCTCGCGCCAAAAAAAGGAACGTATCAATTTTATCTTTTTTTGCTTCATTTATAATCCAATCACAAAAACCAACAAGTAACAAGCCAAGAGCTGTATATCCGAGACAATATGCATCATTTCCAAATAGCGACGTCTGAAATAGCTTAGTATCGTCAATATATTTATCAAAATATTTGTTAGCGACTAGAGAACAATATAGGCTAAATGACATGTCTTTAAAATCATTTTTCAACCAATTTCCGAATAAGTTTTTCGGATATCCAGAGTCTAGATACATTTTATGCATTCCTGCCAAAAAAACCGCGTCAAGGTTATGCTGACGAGCGTTGAGGGTGTCATGCTGGTAATTATCTCCAATATGACAAATTTTTGAAGTATTATATTTATGTTTTATATCGTTAACAATATATTCAAACATACTTCCAGTTTTCTTTGTTAGCCTTAAATTGCTAGACAAATATATCTCGCTATAACCGGTGTAACCTGCCTTTTCAAGCAACTTCTTTATAGTAAACATATCCAAATACATATCGGATGCCAAAATAATAGTTTTCCCTTGTGTCTTTGCATAATCAAATATATCTTTCATGGAGCTTCTTTGTACAGAAAATTTATATTCAAGATCTGTTTCGATTTTCATTAAAGTATTTTTCTTTTCATCGTTTAAGTTTAATATATGCTGTACTTTGTTGTATATATCTATTAGTTCTATGTCTTCTGACCCTGATTCATTTCTTGCCTTTAATTCTGCCTCAATTCTGCATTTTCGAAAAACATTTGGGTATAAATAAATTTCTTTTTTGGTTGCTTCCATAGCTATAAGATAAAATAAGTCATTAGGAATAAATATATTTCTTGAAATAAGCGTATCAAAAATATCAAAGGAGATAACATCGTTTTCCTTGATTCTTTCAAGCACCATCATTGCAAGTTCACGGTTGTTCATTTTCAAATCCTTCATTTATTATTGCAAAGTCGCATTCTGTGCATGCTTGCGTTTATTTTTCTATTACGCCATATGCGTAATATGCATCAAGAATATTTCTAATCTTATTCTTAGAACATAAAAAACTATTTTGGAGAGAGAGGGTTTCGCCATATAAAATATTTTTCCAAAATGGCACTGAAAAAATCTCAGTGCCACATGTAACTGTATTTTTATCCATACAATCACACGTTGGTTGATTAAAAAACAAAACATTTTTTTTGAAAAAATAAGCTTCAACTCCAATAGATGAAGAAATAGTTGCAACTAGCGCCAAATTGGCATGGGCAAGAATTTTGTAGCTATTTTCTTTAATTATTTCGATACCAAGATCTATCAACATCTCATTGACTTCAGGATTCAGGTCAGCAAGCGGATGTTTTGAATAAAAAATATTATTGTAGTTTGAGCATAGTTTTACTATTTTATCCTGAAAATTCGTCAGTTTTAAACGTCCTACTTTTGACCTTAGTGTTTTGTCGGAATCTGTTTGTCCAAAAATTACACACGAATTTTTATTCAACGCAAAACCGTTCATTTTATTTTGTAAATAAATTTTTATATATTCAGCATTTATATAAAAAATATCTTCTGGGAAAGAATACTGTTGAAGCCGATCACGGTACTGTTTTTGGTTTGTTTTAATCATAAACATTTCGTCATCCATAAAACGAACGGGATGGAGCCATATATTTATATATGGGATGTTAAATAGCTCTAGAAGGGAAACCGTTAAATCGGTAAGTTCATATCCAACAATAAACTCATCTTTAAAGCATTCATAAAAATAGTTTTTTGACTCTAGAGAAATTTCCTCTATGGAAATTAATCTATCGTAATTTTCAGATGGAGACAATCCAGATTGTAAAAAAAAATGGAATAAATTAAATTTACTCTCCATTAATAGAAAATCATTCGGGAAAATAAGAACATTCTTTTCGCATCTCGATATGGATACTTTTAGTAATTTTAGGATTCTATTTCCATGAAAAAAAATTGTGGATTGCTTTTCCGTTAGAAAGTCAGCTGTTAAAAGCATAAAATTGTCCCTTATAACGGGGAGTTGCCGTTGCTCAGGTGTCAAAAAAACTTAGGGCCTATTCACAATAGTCAAATTATTGCAGCCTGATGAAGGCAGAGGTAAAATATAGCATCATCAATATTCGTCTTTATTTTTTTTCAAAGAAATAATCAATAAATAAAAAACAAAAAAAGAGGTTTCGAAGAACCTCTTACCATAACTTAACTGTACTCACACACCAGCAAGGGTAGGCAACTTCCCAACTGCCTTTTCTTTTTCGCCCACAAGGTAGTGATAGTACACGTCGGCGGTCATCTTCACAGTCGAATGCCCCATCAGTTTTGACACTGCCGCTAAATCAGCGCCATTGGCAAGCATGGTTGTGGCGAAAAGGTGTCGTAAATCGTACATTCTTACATTCACGGTTATCCCGGCCTTTATGCATGCCTTATTAAAACTTTTCCGAATTGTAGTCAATGGTTTTCCGTCATACTCGACAACGAACCCGAATTTGGTTTTCTCTCGCATATCGCGCAGCCGATCCAAAAACGTCGCCGTCACCGGTACCGTCCGGTAGGTCTTGGTCTTTGTCGCGTAAATCCGCACCGTGCCGGCGTCGAAGTCCACGTGTTCAAAGCGCAGAGCGAAGAGCTCCGACGGGCCGGGCCGCGTTCCTAGGTTGAAGCAGACCTCCATCGCCCACCGGATATGTGGTTCAGCATAGTCCATAATCCGGCGGAGGTCATCAACGTTGACCTGGACATCCCTGGGACGCTCCTTCGCCTTTTTCCGCCCTTTCATGGGGTTCCTGGCGATGAGCTCCATCTCGATGCCGAAGTTGAACATGGCATCCAGATAGTCGCAGTACCGATTCACGCAGGCCTGAGATCGAGGCTTCTTTGTCTGGGGGCTAACCCCTTGCATCTGCTTGATGAACGGAACGATGTCTTTCAAGTACGTCATGCCCTCGACCAGGGTGTTCCGACCAAGGATGTCAAAGAACATACTTTTCAGTAGCTTATCCAAGGTGTAAATGTGTTTTTCGGTTCGACCCGACACCCGCAAGTGATCCAGGTACATCGTCGACAGCTGTCCAAAGGTGATCCCCTTGGCAGCGGCGACAACCGGAGCCACCGGGGCAGCGTATGGGACCACTGGCGCAGCGCACACCTCAACGGCTCCCGTTTGAGCCACCGTCATCGCGGCCTGTGTCTGGATACCTTCTTGGACGCCAATAGTGACCATTGCAGGATCAGGAATCGAGAAGCCTTTCTCCTTGGCTTGCTTCACCGCAAAGTCAAAGGCCTCGGCCCGGAGACGAGCCTCCTCGCCACGTCCAAAGGACCGATCCTTCCGTCTGCCGTTCTCATGAAAATAGACCATCCAACGTTCATCACGTTGATAAACGCCCATAAGCACCTCCAAGTGCAATTGAATATTGAAAACGAAAGCGGTTCGAAAAGTGTGATCGACGAAAACGAGTTAAGCGAATGCAGATCAAAGAAAGGGGCGAGTGCCCCTTAGGGAAGATATGTTAAATCGTGTGCAGCAGAATCTCCTCCACCTCCTCCTCTTGTACTCCAAGATATCTTCTTGTCACACTCGGGCTGCTGTGGTTTAAACGCTTAGCCAAGACTTCCCAAGACACACCGAAGGTCTTTCTTTGGTGGTAACACCATGTCTTCCTTAGCGTATGCGCGCCAAAATTGCCTTGAAGATTGATCTCGTCGCACCAACGCTGTACCATCATGGTGACAGCATAGGTTGTCAGAGGATAATCCTTCCCTTTTCGACTCTTGAATAGGAAATTTTCATCTTTCAGTTTCGATGTCGCAAGATGCTCGTCAAGAGCGATCTTTATTTCCTTGTTCATGATGAAGATATTTTCTTTGCCAGTTTTCTTTTCCTTAAGACAAACGCGGTCGCCAATTTTGCAAGACTTCACGTCTGACACCTTCAAAGCCAATATATCTTGGACCCTGAGCCCAGAGTTCACCCCCATGGTGAACAGTAGCCGGTTACGCGGCTGATCCGCCAAGAGCTTCTTGATGCTCTTGATGGTCCTGAGGTCGATAATGGGATCCACCTTCATGCGAAACTCCTTGCAATGTTGGAATTTACATTTAAACCCCACCAAATCGTAGATTCAAAAGCGGGGTTGACTGGGACCGCCAGCGAGAGCCGTAGTATCCATTTGTAATTCAACAGCTAATTCACCGCTGCATCTCCAATGTACGTTTCTATCTAATATCGTTCTTTCCTCCGTTTTCGAAAGATCGTAATATTACAATGATATCTGTATAATTTTGCGCATTCAGTTTGAAAATTACAGAAAGGGTCCACCACCAAACATCTCTGCAAATTGCTGTTCAACAGTTTGCTGTATGACTATAAAACAAGAAAATGCCACCTCAAAGGAGCATGGCATTGGTTGCAAGTTGCTTCAGATCACCGTCAAGATGATCTTGCCGTCTTCGGCGGTAATAGCGAACTCGTCGCCTTCCTTGAGTTCCAAGTCTCCAAGGTCCAGCTTGTTGACGTTGAAACGAACCTCACCTTTCTTGTTGACGTAAGGACGACTGGAACTTTTCAGATAAAGTCCTTTGACGTCGTAATAAGTACGATCATCGCTGATAAGCCGCAGCACATAATGCTTGAGCACAGTCTTGTGAGCGATACCCATCCGTTCCATGATCGACTTGGCATCAAGACCTTCCTTGATATACTCCCGAAGGACGGAAGCATTGTATCTGGACTCGGGACGCTTCTTCTTGTCGGAAGTCTCGTTCCCCATCACATCAATGGACTGATCTTTTTTGGACGACATATTTCCTCCTCAGTTTGAGTTGATATATACGAATACAATATCTATATTACTCTATAAAAAGACTATAATGCAGTGGGGAACGTCCCCTTGCTCCTGGCCAAAACGTTCTTTGGCGCTAGGCTGGCCCCTACGGGATTTTTAGGTCCGGGATAGGGGAAACCTCATGGGAGCCCCAGAAAATCCAGGAGACGGGAGATTTGGAGGGGTAGCACCAAGGGCAAGGGCCGAACCAGCAAGAACTAAAAGACACGGCTGCACAAGGAACGAAAGGTCTTTATTGACTTCTCGCGTCTATTTGCAGATAGATTCTGATCCTACAAACATCTACGCTGTTCTACGCATCAGCCTTCACTCTAAGTAAAGGCGGACATCGAAGGCGTAACAAAGCGTTTATAAATACAAAGTAATGGGCAGCGACGAATAATTTGTTTTAGATCCACCAAAAGAAATTTAAAACAACACTATAGTTGTCTTTATTGTCTCGCCTTAAACAATGCCTTCATAAGGCATGCGTTGATATTCATGCATCTAGGCATTGCACCAGGAATGAAATTACTGGATGACGTGGTGGCGAATAAAGAATTCAAGCGACGAGGCGCGCATACTGTTCAGGGTTATTCGAAAGTGTGTTTTCAGAATTAATTTTTGATGCAAGCGGCAGAGAAAGAATATTATCAGCACGTAGATTGAATATTATGGATGAAAATTATTTGTCACTTTTACTTATTGGATATTTTCAGTGTCTGTTTTTTGGCCACTACGCGTAGCGATACGTCTTCGATTACGCCATAGATTTTTTCTATGTCGTATGTTGACAAATAAATACAAAATAAATGCTCTAAGTGATAAAAATTTACCGGACAAATGAAAATAAATTTAAAAAGATAGAAGGATGCAATCGATCCAGAATGATCGCATATTCACAGCAAGATTAAAATAGAAGCTCATCAAAAAAAATTTTACCCTCAGTTCACCCTGAGCACCCATTGAATTGCATTATACTTTGCATTAGTCTTCGATCGTCCTTTACTTTTACTAAAGGACGACAGAGGCTGGCTTAAGATGAAATATAACCAGAGCAATAATCGACAACGAGCAACTCCGAAATAACCAAAAAATTAGTCTAACGATGTCAACAATAACTTACAGCCTAAAAGCACCAACTGCGCCATTTGCTTGTGTTTTAATGCTTCACAATTATACACATGATCAGCCTTTACTCCAACTAAAGGCTGATACCGCAAATCAATCAGCACGCAATTGACCTTTCCCCCGCCAGGTATCCCAGTTAAAAGTTCGTGACGCCGGCCAAGGAGGCCATCGTCATGCGGAAGAGCCGATTCAGCGAGGAGCAGATCATCGGGATTTTGAAGCAAGCCGAGGCAGGC
>Ga0183095_10403_pt1 | contig 72668 bp, 61 predicted proteins | sample BioMet4_FD_130346 | JGI IMG/M metagenome (GOLD analysis project Ga0183095, IMG submission 130346) | Microbial communities from bioreactor (seeded with sewage sludge) at LBNL, California, USA - Biofuel metagenome 4 (v2) (version 3) | ecosystem: Engineered > Bioreactor > Anaerobic > Unclassified ... | reverse complement strand
AAAATATTTAGTTTTCAATTGTCATTTAATGAAATTCAAAATATGACGTTCATGAAGATTTCATAAAACGAGCAGCCTTACCAAAATGGTAAGGCTGCTCGCAAAGCAAAAATGCTTATACAACATACCAGCTCTAACCATCTCTCGTGGACTCAGCTGAAGAAAGAAGTGCAATGCCGACGTGATCAGCTGATAGTAATAACTATCAAGCAACTCCAATCTTATCCTATAAATCAATAAAATGATTGTATCATCGTGGTGTTTTATTGTCAACCAAATATCTTTATTTTTACTGCGCACTATTAACTTTTTAGAAAGTCCAACGCATACCTATATCAGCCCTCCAATCATTAGCTGCGTCGCCGCCAATGCTCTTTTCAATATTCCCATAAAGGTAAGAATTCGCACTAGTTTTCTTGCTGCCGCCCAACTGGAGTATCGCCCAAGTACCTCCCAAATTAACTCCGGCGCTCTTGGTTTCTTCTGCTATAAAACTGCTGTTAAAGTCTCCTTGGAATTCATGAGCCAACGATGCTTTGAAGTAAACACTGCTATCTCGAGTGTTTCTGCCAATACCAACTCCCAAACGTCCAATCAAACTATCAAAACCAGCTTGGCTGATATCCATATTGCGGTAATTTCCCGCGCTGTCTTTCATGTCGCTTAACGCGCTATAATCTTTGCTATTTAGCTTGCCCCAAGTCAACTGTGCTTGTGGTTCTACGTAGAAACCATTACTGTTTTCTATACGTCTGCCATATTCAGCACTTATAGAATAGCCCTTGGTCTTATAGTTTCCTTCGACTTTGTGGCCCATCTCATTATACACTTTGAAGTCGTTCTCTACCTGGCCGCCCTTAAGTACTATGTCGGCGTAATGACCTTGTTCGCCTTTCCATGTCCCATAAAGACTGATAGTTGTATTTTTAAGATCGCCCTTACCTCCAAGTACATAATCCCCGTTTCCATCTGTATAGCTTACTGCAGCTCCGGCTCTCCATCCTTTTCCCATGCTGAAATCATATCCCAGCTGATATGCCTTATAACTGGTGCTGTATTCTGTATTATCTTTGTCGAGCTTTGATTTGCCGCCATATATGTTTGCCCAAATCCCGTTTTCCGTGCCGGCCAAGCGCAGATCACCCAAGCGCTTATCCAAATCGCTCAAACCGCTGCGCCACATCAAGGCTGCCGATGCCATAGCAGATTTCGTACCACTCATGATTAGTGTCTCGTACTGACCTTGATAAATTGGATTGTTAACACTATCCACCACACTGCCATCTACCAGACTGCCTTTACCTGTTGCCGAAGAAAAGGCCATATCTCCCACTTTATACTCTACTCCGGCAGCAGTGAGTCCTTCACCTATTACCAAGCGTCCATCCAGATTTTTCTCTGCACTGCCCACTGCTCCTAAGTATGTTAGTTTTGCCGCTAAGGCATTGAAAACATTCTTAATTCCATCGGAACTGTCAAGATTAATGCCGTCTCTGTCAGTCATCAGTGTTATTCCTGAACCTGCTGCAGCATGCTTAATACTAATATCGCCGCCAACTATCTGGTTGGGTTGTTGACTGTTATGTCCATATATTACCATAGCATTACCGCTGTAGTTATCTATTGCTATTGCCGTGTCACCTTGGGCAATAATGCCCATATGCGCCTTATCCGACCCGCCCACAAAATTCGTTACATGACTGGTTCCATCAAAAGCACCATTTAAAAATTGGCTAGCACCTTCAGTATAATTATAAGTTTTACCTTGAGAGTTGTTCATCCACAAGGCACCATTTTGCAAATACAGATTAAATGTACCAAGCTTAGAGATGCCGGCATTATCTGCAATGCCTTTCCAATACGACTCTGAAGTTGTTAGAGCCATATTAATTGTCCCATCTTGGCAACAATACTGATAAGCTTCCTTACCTGCATTTTCATCTTTCATAGTAAGTATGTTGCCCTCAACCTCAACTTTAGATATTCCAGGCGTTGTCGTTACTATAGATTTTGCAGAATCAGCATTGGACATATTCAGATTTATTGTACCACTATAAGCTGTCAAAGAATGATTGCTTGTATCCTTGTCACTTGGAGTAATAATTCGTCCACCTTTAACATTAATTATTCCTTTAGTATCCATTCTCCCATCAGCAATTATACCTGTACCATCAACATCTAGGTCAACAAGACCATTTATATTGAGAATACTACCATTATTTTCAGCATTTACAATTCCTATATTGTGTTCCGTTCGTGGTGTAAGCGTTGCAATTGTTCCATTGCCATCTGTAATATTATTTTTAATTTTAACGGTAACATCACCATTAATATTTGTTATAGCCTGTTCCCCTGGGTTTCCATTACTAAAAGACTGCACTATACCGCGAGAAGCACCATTTGTATAGTAATTAACCAAATTAATATCTATATCACCGTTAATTGTAAGTGTAGTACCATTGCCAGTCTGAATGCCTGCTTTATTCATCGCCCCCACTGATGCCGTACCATCAATTTTCAAGCCTTTTTCCGCAGTAATTTCAGTTTTGTTATAGTTAATTGTACTAGGATCAACTCCATATTCATAAGGTGTGTAAACAGAAATTGCAGTTTTGTCTGCAGCATAAGTTCCAGAGCCGCTTCCTGTTGATGCACTTGTTATTTTAATAGCGCTCGTCTTATCAAACACATATTTGCCATCAACTACAACTCCTGCTTTTTTGTACTCTTTGTTGTTATTAGCATCTGCAACTATAGAAGTTTCAAACGCAGTAACAGTTTGGCCCAAAGGATCTTTTGTTACTCTGCCAACGCCGCTATTTTTGTCAAACAAAATATCGGCGTTCTTTTTTATTGATGACGAAGTCAACCCTTCAGCTATTTCCGCAGAAGCACTTAAATTTTCTTCCCCAATTGTATACCCATAATAATAAAGCTTACCAGCCAAATTATTAAGAACGGAAGTTACCGTAGCAGCATTATTTAAATCAAGTCCGCTGCTATCCGTACGCATAGCAATAGAAGCATTATTAGAACCATCTTTGGATGCATGATTAACAATTACGTCTCCGCCTAATATTTTTGTAAGATCTTTTGTATCACGGTCAAAGCAAATCGTACTATAACCTTGATAGTTTTTAATGGTGATATCACCATTCTGTTTCTGGTAAATTGTTCCTTCACTAGCTCTATCCTTGCCACCATAGAAATTATTTACAGTACTTTCTTTTGTAGCATCAAAAGAAGAACTATCACCGTAGCGGAAGCCACCGTCCTGATTAGTCCAAAGCGCACCATTTTGCAGCGCAATATTAACTTCACCAACAGGCGAGTCTGCTATACCAGCTAAATATGAGTCTTTATTAATAAATGCCGCATTAATAATTCCCCCACTGCCAGCACCTACCCATTGTCCCGTAGATCTCAAGTTGCCCTCAACCATTAGGTCATTATTGCCAGCAACCATACTTACACCAGTTCCAGTCGTATTTAAACGTATAGTACCCGCACTATATGCGTCAACGGCTGCATAGTCCTGTGATACCAGTTTGCCACCGCCTATATTTATGTAGCCATCATCGCCAATAGCACTTAAACACCACGCGCCAAAGGAATACATATCTGCATAACCCTTAATATCCACATGCCCATGATTAAAGGTCTTAATGCCTGTCCAATTTACGTTGAAAATACTGCCGGAGCCCACTCCGCCCATGCCCATCTTTCCGCGGATTTTTACAGCGTGATTCCAATCTGCCGCATTATTAATCGTAACTTCGCATGGTGTAGCTGCAGAAGCATACCTATCACCAGCAGCCATGCCTGCAGCATAATAAGCTTGTGAAAATGTGCTTAAATCAATTGCGCCAGGATCATTAATAGTTATTTTTGACCCTTTAGCCAAGGCATAAATAATTGCAGAAGTACTTTGTGCCATTTGTCCCTGCCCTATATTATTCTCAACAACAAGATCATTTCCATTCATGTTGAGGATGACTTCTTTACCAGCGTCAGGATTAATGGCAATAGCATATTTCATATTTGAAGGATTTGGTGTAGCACCTTCAACATTAATAGTATTATTAATAATTGTTTTTTGCGTAAAATTATAGGTTGATTTATCATCATCAACTGTCAGTATTCCGCGATCAACATACGTACTATCTTTAGTTATATTACCCGTTATAACTGCATTAATCGGCGTTAATATATCGTTACCAACACTACCCTTACCGGTAGTTTTGTCAAATGTAATATCACTAATTTTTTGGGCCACTGCTCCTGCAGTAAGTCCTTCGGCAATTTCCACATAACCATCAAGATTATCTTCACCACTAGTATAAGCACTGTAAGTTAATTTTTGCGCCATATTTGTGAAAATACTACGTAATGACTCGTCGTTAGTCATATCTATGCCACTGCTGTCTGTACGCAAAGTAATAGCAGAATCTTTTGTCGCTGATTTGACTGTAACATTCCCGCCAATTATTTTTGTTGGATCACTCGCGTCATGTTTCATACCGATTATGCTCATACCACTATATTTGCCAAATGTTAAATCGCTATTGCTAACTATAATTCCACGTAGTCCTTTGTTATCAGAACCTGTAAAATTCCCTATAGTAAGTGCCTCAGTACTCGTATTATTCCATAATGAACGTCCGAGCAAAGTAAGATCAGCACCATTTGCGAGGTTGCCGTTCCAAAGAGCTTTATCTGACAAAATTATAGAGGCGCCTGCATTTTTAGCGTTACCATTCCAGGTTCCTGTTACCAACGACATAGTACCATCACTGTCAAAAGTTCCATTCCAAGTGCCAAGGCTATTCCCTGCATTAAAATTAACATCCACGTGCCCTATAGCATTACCATCCCACGCCTTTCCCGTGTTGTAATCACTACCTACGGTAATGCTAATTTTACTGCCATCACCTTCAGCAACCAAGTCGCCACTTACATAACTAGTTTTACCGATAGTAATTTGTCCACCTTTTTTAGCGTAAGCGGCAATACCACCTTCAGCGTTAATATAATTATACCCATCATTATTAGTCAACTGCACAATACCACCATCGGAAGCAATAATACCGCAGCCATTGTTACTAACATTTATTGTATTACGTCCTGTTGAAATAACCTGTCCATTATGACCAGCTTCAATAGCCACAAATCCCTTACCACTGCAGGTAATTTGCAATCCATCACCATAAGAACTATCGACTTTTACAACACTTGTGGTATTCCCTTTCGCACTGCCAGCATAAATGCCTCCATTATAGGTACCATCCGTAGTCCCTATAATTTCAACTCCGCCAGGTACATACAAATATACACCAGCATTTTTATCGTTATAAATGCCATAGACTTTACCGCTATTAGTTTTAATATCAGTAAGATCCAGCCTTGCCTTATCACCGGAACTAGTTCCTGCCGTAATCCAGAATTCCTTGCCATCAGAAGGTTGGATTGCTGCAAAATTACCTCCAACTTCCGTACTCGTAATACCCGGTTTGAAAATATTCATACCTCCTATTGCATAATCTATCTTACGAAATTCTTGCGTATTATTCGGATTGGAAACAATATACCCAGCGTACTCAGTATCTTTATCCACATCTCCAGTAATAACAGTGGCAAATTTATTTCTTGAATAAATGTTGTAAGTTCCCCCAAATGAACCTTGTCCTGTTTTATTCTCAAAGTTAATATATCCATACCTAGTTACAAAAGAGCTACCGGTAAGACCTTCCGCTATTTCTGCAAACCCGGTAAGGTTATATTCCTTACTATAGTTTGTATAAGTTAATTTTTGTGCCAGACCATTTAACACGCTTTCCACAACAGTTTTATCAGTAATATTTATACCACTGCTATCTGTCTGCAAATGTATTTGATTATTTTTGCCACTAGCTGATGTAATAGCAATTTTACCACCGTTGATAACTGACGGTAAATTACTGTCATGTGTATATAAATATGTATTATCCCCCTGATATGTTGCAATAGCTAAATCTGTCTGATTAGACATATTAATGGTTTCTGCTGAAACGCCTATAGGTAAATATAAGCAGGAAATTAACGCCAATGCGATACTGTGCTGCAGCAATATATTTTTTCTTTGCATTTTCTTACACTGTTTTCTCAATAAACTCACTCCTCATATAATAATAACCACAACCGGTAACAAAAAAGACCAAATTTTGGCGATAATTAATCACTATCGCCAAAACTTGGTCATTAAGTAAGTTTTGTCTTAATAATATTACAGTAAGCCCCGACTCTACGGATTCTTAAGAAAGTAAGGTTAACCCTATTTGCTAACACTGTCAAAAAATATTTAGTTTTAATTATCTCTATTTTCTAGTACACTTCTTTGCTTTCCTCTGGTTCCCAACATTCGTCTTCGCATAATCAATTCTTTGATAAGTTCTATGAAAAAGTCCTTATCTATTATTATTTTTTCTTCGTCACTTCTAGCAACAACATTAACATATTCCTCTAATTTTTTACAATCCATAAAAATTACTCCATCCCCATTTTTTATTAATGTCCAAAAATTAAACTTTTTTCACGTCCTTTCATCCTAACTGTAAATTTATTCAGCTAGTTTATGAGGCAAAACTGATTAAAAAGCATGCAATCCTTACAAGAAATTCATAATAAATTCTTTGCAAAGATTACATGCTTTTAAACACCCAAAACAATAACCTTATGCGTAAAAGATACATAAGTAAAAATACGAATTGGCATAAACCACCAATTTCTTTTTAATTACTTATGTATCCACCCGTACTCCGCAAGCTTGATTGGATGTTAGAAACAAGCAGGTCTCCTGGCTTCGAGACATTAGCTAAAATACCTCGTTACAGCAGCGGGACTGCGCCGGATGTCCGCCGGCTTCCCTTTTACGCTTCTTTTCCAAGGCATATAGTAGCCCCTATGAAGCACTCGTTTCCCTCTATTTTTAGTTATCAAAAAATAAAAACCTCTTTGCGCCTAAACGCAAAGAAGTTGAAATGAACAGAGCTCTCCTGTTTTTCAGCCACCGACGTCTTTCGCATGGTTTTTTGGCTTGTTTTCAGGCAGTTCTTCTGGCTCGGATTCATCGCTAGCTTCGCCTTCCCAGACTTTTACATCCAGTGGCTTAGTGAAATTTGCTCATCCATACAGCGGCGGGACCGCATCGGCATTCAACCGATTTCTCTATTAGGCATTTATTGCACCTGATAACTTGTACTATTAAGTTTAATCAGAATATTACCACTATTTAAAAAAAATGTCAAACTTCTCAAACTTTTCTTTTATTAAAAGCTCTTATTGCAAATAAACACATTTAATCGTATATTATAATAAGCTAGAAAAAGGAAGTGTATCAATCTGTGGAAATAAAAAATATTAAAGGCAAGACATTTTGCATTGATACGGGAATGACTTATATTCCTTTTTATAAAATCGATGATGAGCACATCATTATGTTAGATACCGGTTGGGCCGATGGCGAAAAAGAAGGACTTACGAATATTTTAGAAAACAACTCCTTAAAAATAGCAGGTATAATAAATAGCCATGTCCACATTGACCACAGTGGAAACAATGCATATTTTAAAGAAAAATATAATTGCCCAATTGCTATGCCAGCAGCTGAAGCTATGCTTTGCAGCTCGGCTATAAATCTTAAGCTCTACTATAACAATCTTTCTCTAGAGGAAATTTTTTCGCATTTAGGCCATATGATTTGTCCGGTGGATATGTTAATTACCGATAGGCAAGATAGTATTGAAATGTGCGGCATTACATTCAAAATTCTACACACACCGGGACATAGCCCCGCTCATATCTGCCTTATCACACCTGACGATGTCGGCTATATAGGAGATGCGCTCATAAGCCGCGAGGTTATGGACGGAGCTAAAATGCCATACGCCTTTATATTGGCAGAGGATTTGAAAAGTAAAGAAAAGCTCTACAAACTGAACTGTAGTCAATATGTGGTAGCGCACAAGGGCATATATGATAACATTACAGAACTAATTACCAATAACATTAGGTTTTATAAATTGCGGGCAGAAATGATAGGGGCCCTAATAACAACACCTATGACTCTAGAAGAAGTAGTCCAAACCGTCAGAAAATCCTTTAAGATACCAATTAAAGACGTCTATAAATATACCCTCATAGAAAGAATGTTAAGATCCTATATTGAGTACCTAAGTGATACAGGAATAATTAAAAAAGCTGTCAATGAAGGAATACTTAGGTATTACAAATAAGCTAAACTATGTAAAAGAGCTTGCAGAAAAATCTGCAAGCTCTTTTTGCTACAACAAAGGACAGGCTTTTTCTATCATAAATTTATAACACTCGAATTACACCTATAATCCTTTAGAACAAACCTTAAATAAATTTTCATTTTCTGTTTCATACTACACTCATTATATATTTAAATTTTATTATCTTCATCAAATTAAAAAAATCATTAACAATTGGCTTTAAATCTAACACTATTCTTTATCCCTATATACTGTTTAATCATATTTTATGGTAAAAAAACGGTAATCGCCCAATTGCCACACATTCAACTTGTGAGAAACATATATATATTTAAACATTTTCACATATAGTGCTTAAACTCCTCAACGCATAGCTTTATATTTTCCGAATATTCTTTAATTCCCTGCTGGATGTCATCAGAAAAAATATTTACATCGGAATTTTGTTTGGCTGATGTTTTTTTACCTGCAAAATATTCATTAAACTGCTCCGAATTATATTTGCTGATTTCAGCCTCATCTATACCAACATAATAAACAAGGCTTTCTACAGCCATTTGTAATTGTTTTACTATATCTAATTCCCCAGTAGATAATAAGTTCTCAAATGATACAAGGATATGGTCAGATTCTAATTTCAATTCATATGCAATTGATATATATTTTGTAAAAAGTTCTTTAGGATCATCAATAGTAGGAATAGCTTGTAACATACCATACTGTCTTTTAATTAGGTACAAAAACCCATGTAAAGAATATCTTTTTATCTGCGATATTTCTTCATATTTCTTTTTTTTAAATCCAATAGCATATAATAACAGACAAGCAAAAACTGCAACACCAGTAGAAGAAATATATGTAATAATCTCTTTAATACGATGGCCATCTAAAGTGAAATTAAAAGTTAAAATGTCTTTTACAGATACCTGTGAATTGCTAAATACAATACCAATGATACAAAGTACTATACCAGATATACACCACGTGATATAAAAATTCGCTCTTTTCATATAATTATCCCCAATTTGCTTTGATAACCTGTCTTCAAGCTTTTTTAGATTAGTTTTTATATCATTATCAGTTATGCTAAGTGTTATCGTTTGCATTGAATTATTACGCAATGCTTCTATTTTGTACAAATAAAACCCAGCAAATTTAAATATACTAAATTGCATCCTCCCTATCTCCGATTTATTTCCCTTTAATCTTATAAAGACTTGTTCATACGTATTATATAGTGCCAGTCCATACACAATAGGAAGATTAAGAATAAGCAGTATTATAGGCAGAAGTATCCTTTTGAGCGTATTGATATTCAAAAGTTCCAACGGCCTTTGCATTATATTTGCACTGGCACTTATAATAATTACAGTTACAAAAAAAAACATTAATTTATCCAACAGTAACTTAACATTTTCATATTTTTTCTTTCCTGCTGCTATTGCATACACACATCCAATGAAAAACGTAACTGGCACAATGATCATTTCTGTATTTAGTCCAAAACTCCAATCTTTAAATACAAATAAATAAATTGCACTTAACTTAATATTATTTTTAATTATTTTTTTAAAAAAATGATTATCCCTAGCCTCTTTAATAGTTTTAGCAAACAACGGAAACTCTGAAAATACAATCCAAAAAAGTGTGTCTTTAAACAAAGCTGCATTCCAAAAGCCAACTAAGTATAATAAATATACGATTATAATAAAGTAGATTAAAAACACTAAACAAAAAACAATAAATCTACGGCAAAATAATATCGGGATAATCACTTTTAAAAATCGACTAATAATCTTTGAAAAAAAAACTATCCCCACTAAAAACCAAATGCCTATAGCTATTTCGCGGTTAGAAAATATTGTTTGAGATTCTAACACCATTGCACTCCCCTTATAATTACATACACATAATATCATAAATTTTTATTGCCAACAAATATAAAAATAGAACAAGTCATAAAACATTATAAGAACTTTTAGCAACTCTAAACCACTTTAAAATTTTCAAAAACGCAATCATTTCTTGTTCTATTAACTCTTAATTCAAAAATCAATCTTCTAAAGATGTTTTAAAATTTGCTGTAAGACCTTTGTTGCTATATCTATTGAAAATGCGGAAAATAATTCATACATAATAGCAATAGCTATAATGATTTTCATTTTTGTCCATAATATGCTCATAATCCTTATTGGCCATTTGCATGCAAGCCTTAAACTAATATCTATAAAACATCTATCAATACAGTTATCAACATCGACATTAGTTATATTCACTAAGACACTATACGTTGGGTTAAAATAAGCAGCCCTCTTTTGTTTAAAAACATTTGCATAAGATATTCTAACCATTCCAGTAACTACTTTATTTTTCAATTTTTCAGTCTTGTTTTTCATATTTAAATTCCTCCACAACATTTTTTTATTGAAAAAATAGCCGGATAAATTAATGCTCTTTATAGAAGCATTAATTTATCCGGCTATTCGGTAGCTCTTAATTTCTAGGCTCACTTGCTCGGTATATTTTTCTTTTTAATTTTTATTTCGTAATCATTACCCAAAATAATGGCAAGAATGTTTCTACATTTGGGGCACTTATATTCTAGCTTTAACTTCTTAGCATCTATTTCCAGCAAATCCATAAGCCTCCTATTGCAAACAGGACATTTCAGCGCTTTTGACATTGCTCCTTCTCCTTTCTTATACACTAAAAAAATCATTACTACGCGCAGGTTAATTTACTATAATGAATTGAAAAGCGCCCAAGCTAGGACTAATAAATTTTTAAGTCCTTAGCTCCGGCGCAACGTTTCTACAGTGCTTCCTGTAATGTTATGCTCAGTCAAGCTTTATAAAGCTATTTTCGCTGATGATATTTGGTATAACAAGTCTTCTATAAATATTACATCCCTAATCTTTTTTCCGCCTCGCTGTTTTTTAGTTATTTCAAGAAAGGCTTTCCCATTTGTTGTGGTACAAATCTTTGCTATCTTAATGTGTTTTGTGGGTGTGATAATATATGATTCACATTTTTCATTCATAATTTAATCCTTTCTTTAAAATGGGATTTCATCATCAAACAACGTTTTAGTAGGGTTTAAATATTGTTCAATGCTATTTTTTACCCGATCATCTAAATGTAACCTCCCAGAAGATGCCAAAATAGACTTGTGAAGATTCTCAATTGCTATTTTTAATGCTTGTTTACTATCATATGTAGAGCACAAAAAATCCTCTATCCAACCCGTTTCTCTGCCATCATAATTGTCATCATCATAGTAGTCTACCATATAAAGCTCTAAAACACCCTTAACCAGTTCACTACTAGAGTGCCAAATTTGGTTATTAGTAAGGTATATGTTTTTTCCATTAGATAAATGACAAGAAAACCAATCTCCGTTAATACATTCCTGTTTAATACTTCTATTAAGTGGTTTCGAAACTATAATCTCTTCACCATATATTGCCTGTTCGTCATCAGAATACTCAAGTAATTCACCCTCAACAAAAAGCAATGGATATTGTTTAGACTCCACTTTCTCTTTATCGTATGCTAACATTTGTTGCTTACTAATTTTTTCCCATATTAGATCATCTTTATCTGTATCTAAGGTAAGCTTTTTTATGAAATTCAAGAGAAAGTTCTCAGTTGAAGATAATCCCTCTAAATCTGTTTTCAACAATAACTCCAAATTAACATCAAGCTCATCAGCTATTTTCATTAATGCTTCTGCACTCAGTGCCGCCGAGCTATCATCCTTATTAATACGAGAAATATACCCAGTACTAACTCCTGCTAAAGTTTCTAAATCGCCTATTTTTTTATTGAGTTTATTCGCCAGATAGCGAATATTCGCTACATAACGAGACTTATCAAATTCCGTTTTCATTATTATACCTCCTGTTCTAAGCCTATTTTAGCACTACTTGTTGCATTGGTCAAGCACATTTTTTTTTTGAATATTTTTTATAAATTATATTTTTTTGTATCAAGCTTGTCATAATATTCAATGATTGTGCAATTGCCTATAAAAATTCAACCATGTTTTTATTGCTGTTTTTTTATTTGCCGCAGATAGCATTAATATATATCGTAAAAATTTGCTTTATAAGAGTCGTCGTCAAATTCTACTTGTTTTTATGACAATAGGATATTATACCTTATTGTCACGAAAACGACTTGAAATATGCAAAAAAGGCTGTCTCTTTTTTATGAGACAACCTTTTTTGACGCTTTTTTTAGCATTACCGCAATCTATTAAGTATCATGCACATAAATACCAATAGCTTTAAAAGCTATAGTTCATACCAACCACATATGTCCTACCCATTGTGTAGTAAAGATTATTATTGCTAGTACCGCCTACATTGGCAATATCCTTGCGATTGAATAGATTTTCCACATTAAAAGTTACTTCAACGTTTTTATTAATTTTATGCCCCACGTGCAAACTGGAAATTAATAGTGGCGAATCAATATCTGTTACTGTAATAGTTTCACTGCTTACGCCATTTTTGACTCTATCAGTCCAGTAACTTAAGTTCAGAGATACATCTGTGCCTTTGTTTGAATAATTAATACCACCGTTCACTTGATATTTTCCCAAAGTTCTCTGCCAATCTTGTCCTTCTTTATATATTCGTTGAGGATCAGACAAAACTGCTCCTAAATTATAAGAAAGATTTTTGTTAACTGCTTGAGTATAACGGACTTCCAGACCGGCATTTTTATATTGTGCAGCATTTGTTTGATAGGAAACCCCATCTGAGCCTTTGACGGCAACTATCTGATCTTCAATTTCCGTTTTAAACAAGCTCACATTAAATGTTTTTCCGTTATGCTCATATTTATAACCGGTTTCATAATTCCAACCATGCTCAGGCTTCAAATCAGGATTTGGCTTAACAATAGCGCTTGAATAATATAAATTGCGGAAAGTTGGCATTCTAAAAGATTTCCCAACAGACGCATAAAGAGAACTGACTCCATTAAGCTTGGTAAGTATTTGAAATTGCGGTAAGAAGGCATTGTAATCCCCGGCATCGGATTTAAACGCATCTTCCCTGAAACTGAAAATAGCATTAGTAAGAGAACTTAGTTTTCTATCATAGCTGCCAAACAAAGAATATTCATTTAGTGAGTACTCACCAAAATTTGCCTCAGCCTTAAGAGCACTGCTGCTATTGCCATAAGTTGCAAATTTCTGATTATCATTTTCATAAGTTTCACGTTTTAGACTAAAGCCAAGCAAACTAGTGGCTATTGAACTAGTCCATTTTTTCTGGTTAATAATACCATATTGCTTATGTGTACTTTTTTCCCACTCTAGATTAGAAGGATTAACTGTAAAGTAGTCGGGGTTCTCAATTTTTCTTGAATTATAATATAGTTTTGAATCCCAACCGTTTTCATCTTTATATGCCAACTGAGTATAATTCTCTGTGTCATCATACATGAAATGCTGTAATACATTACCGGCGGCGTCATTATAGTTAGTGCTATATTCTTTTTTGTTATATATATGAGTCAATTTCCAGTTTTCATTAAATTTATAATTTAAGTTAATATAATCCTTCGTACTGTCGCCAAAACCAATATAGTAAGGGATCTTTGATCCACTTATGGTCTTTGTCCCTAGGGAATCCGTCATATTACCGGTGGCACCATATTTTGTCCGCCCCGCTGCTATTCCCAATTTCCCGGCGCCAATAGTAGCTGAATAATTTCTTTGTCCTTGATTACCGGTCGCTACATGAACGGTATTTTTCATTTCATCTTTTGTAATAATATTAATGACCCCGCCTAAAGCCTCACTGCCATAGAGAACGGAACCGCCACCTTTAACAACTTCAACCCTTTCAACTTCATCTAGATTCATCATATCAAGATGGCTAACGTTATTAAAACTTACCGGCACTCCATTGACAAGTATAAGAGTCCCTCCATCAATGCCACGCAAATTCACCTGACTATTTCCTGTGATCCAATTTTGATCGTTTGGACCCATATTAGTATAGTAAATTCCTGCCTTGTACTTTAAAGCATTTAAAACGTCTGCTGCACCTGTCTTCTTTAAATTCTCTGCCGAGTAGACAACTGTATCCGCAGCAGTTTCTAGATTAGTCTTTTTATAACCTTGTGCCGTAACATTAAACCCAGCCAAAGTGAAATTTGGTAACTCTTCCGCAAAAACCGTTGTTGACAATAAACTTGTACTAAGTAAAACAATACTTGAGCAAACCTTTATTTTCCCATTCAATTTCACAAACTATTCCCCCTACATATATAATTAATTTTGTATTACTACCGATAGATGTTCATGTACAGGCAAAGGTACTATATCACTGTAAGCACCATGGGCAACGTCCTGTACCCCAAAAACAATATCTTGAGAAAGATTATATATATACCCCTCATGTGGATAGTAAAATGCATTATTTTTAATAGCTTCTAAGGTTTGCAAAGCAGGATCATCCTTAAAATCATTATTAAATTTATCAATATTTACCATTCCATGGTTATTAAAAACCGGTAAAATTAGAAGATCAGGATTAATCTCGACCAGCCTTTCTTTGCCAAGCACCTGTCCATCTTTAATTCCGGCTTCAGACATCCCATTTATAACACCGGCATGAGTACAGATATCATCAAAAGCACTTCCCCGTCCCCCAAATGTTGGCTGCATAGAAATGGCAACTACTGTTTTACGTTGTTCCTTAGAAATAGTGGCAACAGCATTTTTTATTTTTAGTAACTGAGCATCCATTTTTTTTATTAGTTTATCGCCATTAGCACTTTCTCCTAAGGCCTCAGCGACTAGCACAATCGTTTCTTTCACCTCATCAATACTCGTAGAGCGTTTACAAATGACTGTTTTGATGCCTAAATCCTGCAGTGTTTGGCTAATATCTGCTTTGTCGTTAGCAAAAATAAAAACAACATCAGGCCTTAAGGAAAGAATTTCTTCAGCAGCCGGCCGATTGGTTTTGTGTTGAATTTTTGCGGCTAAACTAATAATATTTGAACTGTTTGGATCATCGGCTAAATGATTAATAGCAACCAGCCTATCTGTAGGTACAAGTCCCAGAACAATACCGTCCAGGGCAAAAGCATAAGTAAGCACTCTCTGTGGTTTTTTATCAAAATTAATAACATTACCTTTTGCATCTTTAATTGCATAACCTAATTTATTTGTTTTATTTTCATTAGGTATACAGCCGTTGACAAATATGACCGTTAATAGCAACAGACAAAGCAGAATGAAATAATTAAATTTTCTTTTCATCAAAAACTCCTTAGTAAACAAATATAAAAAACCTTTCTGCTAGAAAGCAGAAAGGTAAAATAGGCATAGAAACACCCTTTGTTCCCCTGTCATTCGCAGGTTACTAAACAAAAAAATCAGGCAGTTCTTCTGACTCAGCTTCACAGCTCCCCTCGCCTTCCCGGTTTCCCAGTGACATTCATGAGGTTTGCTCAACTTTACAGCGGCGTGACCGTGTTGGTTTTGCACCAACTTATCTATTAAGTATAGTAACACCTGATTTTCAATATTAAATTGGATTTAGAATAGCATGTAAACTATTACCTGTCAATTATAATTATCCTTTTACTGACAATTATAAAGCAGCTAACCACAACCCTATGATTAGCAATTGCTGATTTGCAAAATTTTTACCAACGTTAATTTAGAAGTCCCAACCCAAACCAAGAGTTATACCCCCGCTGTTATAGCCTGGATTATGAGTCTGCATGCCATTTGAAACATGCATGTAGGTCCATCCTAGAGAAATTGAAGTGCGAGTCGTAGGCATATAAATTATTCTAGGCCCAACACGCCACATAAAGTTATACGCACGCCCAGTTGCCGGAAATGCCTGATCATAAAGGACCAGCCCACCACTGACATCAAGAGCAAGGGCCACTTTTTTGCTTATATTTTTCTTTTTACGCAAAAGATAAGTATAGCCTATTCCTAAAGCGTCACTATTTCTTTCCTCATTATCATCGGTTATTGAACCCACAGCCCTAGTAAGCGTAAACCCACGATATACATCCGTATGATGGATATTACCAACTGATTCCAAAATATGCACGGAATACGTATCCATGTGACGATCTTTAAAATTCATTGGATGAAGATACTCTATTTCCAGCTCATCAGGTGCTTTTAAATATTTCATTGAGACTTTAGGAGAAGCATACAATTTAGCCTGCTCTTTGTTGTAATTATCCATTGAAGTCTTAGCTACGTTCTGATTTGCTAATTGAGCGGCACAAACAATATTAGTAGTACCGATACACAAAGCACCAATAAAAGTACATACACAAACTACTGTTAATTTTTTTTGCATATTCATCTTCTCCTTAACTGAATTTTAGAGTTCTTTGTAGCGATCATCTATTTTTATTCACAACTGCAATCACCCCACGCGATATACCCGTTGCCCGCTCTATCTCTCTTATAGACAACCCCACATTCCGCAATCGCCTTAATATCTTATCTCTTTCACAATTATTTCGTTTTTTTAATTGATGTGGTTCCATTCCGCCAATATGTTCCATTATTATTCTGCGAATATCACCTTCTGTTCTTTTTTTGCTTCTAGCTCCCTCTACATATTCGCCAAAACCTTCTTTATCTTTTACGTGCAGCTGAAGATATTGTTTTATATCTATAATGTCAAATAAGAAACCCGTGTCGACCAGTTCATCTCTTTTATCAAGATATGCTTTATAACTACTATATTTGTAATCTTCTACCCTATATACCATCCCAGACTCTACAGGATTTCTATGTATATAGGATATTAATGGTAGCAAGTATCTCTCTTTTTCTACCGGCTTGCTCTTATATCTACTACCAATTAGGCTGCCACTTCTCTCATACTTTATATTGTAGTACATCGCATACCGAGTCAGTATCTTTTGCATAATTAAAGATATTGCCCCCATTTTTTTCTCTTTAATCAACAAATGTACATGGTTATTCATGTAACAATAGGCATATAATTCGAACCCAAGCTCATTCTTAACGACTTGAATAGTTTTATGTATATAATCGTAATCCGCTTCGCTCTCAAATATGTTTTCGTGATTAACTCCTCTAAAAACTATATGATACAAACCGCTATCGCTTAAGGCTCTTGGTTGTCTTGTCATTATATTCACCTCTAAGTGATTATAACATTTTTATGACAGCAAGGGACAGACCCTACTGTCATAAAAAAATGTTTTTTATTGTTCAAACTACTTGACATTAGCCTCAATTTGTACAATAATTATAGTTAATCAATAATAACTATCAATTGCATTGTATTGTTGATTAAAATATATATAAATTTGGGAGGAATAAATTATGTCACTAATTGGAACAGAAGTAAAACCGTTTACAGCTCAAGCTTACCATAATGGAAAATTCGTAGAACTTACCGAGGCTAATTTAAAAGGAAAATGGAGCGTTGTTTGTTTTTACCCTGCTGATTTTACCTTTGTATGCCCAACAGAACTAGAAGATTTACAAAATCAATATGCAGCCCTACAAGATCTTGGTGTCGAGGTATATTCTGTATCTACCGATACTCATTTCACACATAAAGCATGGCATGACACATCTGAAGCCATAAAAAAAATCACTTACTTCATGATTGGAGATCCTTCTCACACCTTATCAAGAAATTTTGAGGTGTTGATTGAAGCTGCCGGCCTTGCAGATCGCGGAACTTTTATAATTGATCCTGACGGTATCATTCAAGCTCTTGAAATCAATGCCGGCGGAATAGGCCGTGATGCAAGTGCCCTATTCAACAAAATTAAAGCTGCACAATATATCAGAAAAAATCCTAGTGAAGTTTGCCCAGCAAAATGGCATGAAGGTTCAGCTACCTTGACACCAAGCTTTGATCTTGTCGGCAAGATTTAAGAAGGTGGTAAATCATGTTACTGGACAATGATGTTAGAGAAAAATTAAGTCAATATTTGCAATTGATGGAAAGAGATATTCTAATCAAGGTCAATGATGCTGACAATCCCCCTTCAACACAAATGTCAGACTTCATCAAAGAATTGGCCGGATTATCTGCCAAAATTCATGTAGAAACAGCTTCTTTACCTAGAGTTCCAAGCTTTAGTATAAATAAAGTTAATCAAGATGTCGGCATTTATTTTGCCGGCATACCCTTGGGGCATGAATTCACCTCACTTATCTTGGCACTATTGCAGGTAAGTGGGTATCCACCAAAGATAGATGAGACCCTCATTGAACAAATAAAAACCATCAAGGTTCCTTTGCATTTCGAGACCTACGTCAGTCTAACTTGTCACAATTGTCCGGAAGTAGTGCAAGCATTAAATATAATGAGCCTGCTAAATCCAAACATTACGCATACAATGATTGATGGTGCTCTCTTTAAAGAAGAAATAGATAGCAAAAATATTCTGGCGGTACCCTCGGTTTATCTAAATGGGAAACCCTTCAGCAGTGGCCGCATGGAGCTAGAAGAAATTTTGCTCAAGCTGAATATTAACCCCATTCTTCCTAAGCTAGATGGTAAGGAACCATATGACGTATTTGTTATTGGTGGTGGTCCTGCCGGAACTAGTGCAGCCATCTATGCAGCCCGTAAGGGCTTACGTACAGCTCTTTTGGCAGAAGAATTAGGTGGCCAAATTAATAATACTTTCGGCATCGAAAATTTTATTAGCATTAAATATACAGAAGGGCCTACTCTAGCCGCAAATATTGAGGAACACCTTCGTTCCTACGCTGTTGACGTCATCAAAATGCAAAAAGTCAAAACACTAAGAAAAGACTCCATGGTTGAAATTGTCTTGGAAACAGGTACCATATTGCACAGTAAAACTGTAATAATAGCAACCGGTGCCCGCTGGCGAAATATCAATGTTCCCGGCGAAGCTGAATATAAGAACAAAGGCGTAGCCTATTGTCCTCACTGCGATGGGCCTTTATTCAAAGGAAAAACTGTTGCAGTAATCGGCGGTGGCAATTCAGGAGTGGAAGCAGCCCTGGATTTAGCGGGACTTGCCAAACATGTAATTCTTTTGCAAAATTTCAATAAACTCAACGCTGATGAAATACTACAGAAAAGAGTTTATAGTAAAGAAAATATCAAAGTAATAACTAATGCAAAAACTACAGAAATTCTCGGTAATGAAAAGGTTCACGGCTTAACATATCTTGATTCCCTAACAGGCAATGAGGTCACAATCGATGTTGACGGAATCTTTATACAAATAGGTCTTTTACCAAATACAGAATGGCTGAAAAATACCCTTAGTTTGAATTCTTTCGGTGAAATTATCGTAGATAAATATGGCAAAACCAATATACCGGGAGTTTTTGCCGCCGGTGATTGTACCGATTGTCCCTACAAACAGATAATCATTTCCATGGGAGCAGGCGCAAATGCAGCGTTAAGTGCATTTGACTATCTACTAAGAAACTGAAAAACTGAAAAAGTTAGAGGCTATCTCACAAAAAATGAGATAGCCTCTAGTTTTTTAACAAATTTTCTTCCGCGCACCTTAATCTTATTGCACAGCCACCGTTAGTGAAGTTCCACGAACGATACTAGGATCCATAACTTTAGCCAAATCATTAGGTGTTGCATTTAAATCTACGTTATTTTTAACTTCAACTTCAAAATTCGTGCCGGCAGGATAATCAATATTGCTGCCTTTCATAAAAAGGCCTCCAACAAGACTAACCACAGCGGCTACTGCTACTGCACCGCCATCAGCAGATCCCATACCAATAATTCCTCGTCTTAATGGAACGCTTATACCATTAATAGTATTTATTTCCTTACCAGCTATTTTCAAAACGCCTTTGCGACCAAACCCAGCAGCTTTTTGTCCTTCATATACATAGGCTGTACCCACTGCACCTTTAGGAATGACAACGACATTATTAATAATCAAATTATCAACCATTCTGATATCAAGAACTTGACCCGTTTTATTTGATTTAGAATTGGCTGCATCTACTAATTCTACTTTAAATTTTGTTCCTTTGGGAATATATACATGACCCGGCAATACTCCTGTTATTTCGAGCGGATTGCTACTTTTTACTTCTTGTTCCTTCAACTGAGCCAATTTTTCTTTCATGGTCATATTGGAACTTGGTTTTACCTGTTCATCTTCAAATGGGTTTTCCTTCAACTGATTTACATTTACCATTTCATCACGAACTGCTGCCTGTGCTTCTAAGCTTCCCCAAGCCACAGTATTGGACAACAATAATGCACAAACTGCTAAAACTATACCTTTTTTTACCATACAAACAAACCCCCCATAAGTATGCATTTACCACATGTTTGAATTATAAATTAATAAATCGATAGAAGCAATATATTTTTTATAATAAAAACTCACTTGCGAATGGCTACGTGGCCTAAGTCACTTTAATACAGCACTATTTAGCTTAAGCCATTATACATAGCAATTTATTTAGTTGGTCCGTGTACCTATTACGGCATCTTGGGCATAGGTGCATTATAGAACCCTAGTTTATGAAAATTATACCATTCTACAATATTACTCTCCGGTGCAATATCAAGTGCTAAGAGGACTTCCCTAGTAAATTCCAATGTTGCCGTTCCGTTAGCCGTAATGATATTACCATCACGAACGGCAGGTTCTTTGATATAGTTAGCTGCTCCAATGTAGTTATCTCCTGCCCATTCCTGCATATAGGCAAGATCATTACTGGTATGATTTATTTTATTTAAAACACCACACACACCAAGAAAAGCCGATGCCAGACAGATACCGCCAACAATTCTATGTTTTACTACTGCATCCTGAACCAAAGGTTTAACGGCTAAAGCCGAAGCTTCCAGCCATTTCATGCCGCCAATCAGGATTAGAGCTTCATATTCTGCCGGAACAGATTGCAAATCATAATCAGGTAATACTGTAAAACCACCCGCGGAACTTATAGGCTCTTTAGTCAAGGAAACAGTCTTTACTTCATAATCCCCTTTTCCCAGCGCCAGAATGCATGTAGAAAGATATGCTGCTTCCCAGTCCGCATACTGATCTAATATAACAAACAAAACCTCTTTTTTCATTTCGCCATTGCTCCTTAAACATATTATTTTATGCATTATAATTATACTATTTTTTTATCCCGCTAACACAAGACAAACGACAGTTCCAACAATTTGTCAGCTCATGCCCTCTATCTGATGTGGTAGATACGTGACTACGACACAATTTCTGTTCTACAATTCCATTACCCTTTAATGCTTTTGTCGGGCAGGCATCTAAACATCTATGACAGTTTGGCGGACAAAGCATCTCTGTCAGCGGTGAATCTGCCAGTAACACAAGATCAGTTAATATGGATACCAGCGTAATCCGATTACCATATTGTGGCGTTAGCAACAGACCGTTTTTGCCGATTTTGCCTAGCCCCGCCTTAACTGCCGCATGTCTGTGTGATAAAATCCCCATGCCATATTGGCGATCAGCTTCCCAATGAAAATAAGGGGCATCAGTTGGTATTGGCACCGCTACCCCACCGAGTTCTTCAATGTACAAAGCAAGTTTCAAAGCTAATGTATCCAGTGACTGAACCACTGTTTCTCCTTGTGCTGTGTAAACAACTTTATTACTAGATTGTATCGTACCAAAAGTCAATGCCTTGCCAATAACAATTACGCTATTAGCCTTGGGCATAATATCTCGCGGTCTAAATCCTTCCGGAGCCTCATCAAAATTTCCAGCATCTGCAAAACCAACTACCTCTGCTCCATTCTTCAAGGCATACTGACGAATTTTTTCCTTCATACCATCCATCTCCCTTAATATCATAAATTGTATTGCAAGCAACTACTGCTAGACGGGCAAGCCATATCCAAACCCGATTGTACTAATAATTCCTGTGGCATTTCTGATCTGGCAATTAACTTAAATCCCAAATGTATAAAATACTCTTTTGCTGTCTGAGTCAATAAATAAACATTCTCATATTTTTTCTGTTGCAGTTGTTCAAATACATGCTGCACCAACATAAGCCCAATTCCACAGTTTCGTCGCGATACCGAAACAGCGAACGAAGCAAAGCCTTCTTTCCTGTTGTATGTAGTCCAATAACGCCTATCAAAACATTATCATCAGTTTCCACAACCATAAACTGCTTAATATAAGGTGCTAAATGTATATTAGGCAAATCATTAGCCTCAAGCAATATCTCTATCGCTCTTAAATCATTCTCCGTGGCCTGACGCATGACATAATCACTCATTTCAATCCTCCTCTTAAATAACATCCGGAAAACATAACATGTAATAATAATTTAAACTCATCTACACTATTTTCCCTTTTCACCTTCCGAAAAATCAGGCAATGCTTTAATAAGTAATGACAGGCTTTCAAGGACCTGATTACGTTTTTCTTTCGATATCGCATGAAAAACTGTTGAAAAATAATTTTCCATTTGTTCATCAATACTTTCATAAAATTTTTGTCCCTGTTTCGTTAATTTTAAAACAACATAACGCCTATCATTCTTGTCCGGATCTCTAACCAGCAAACCCCCGTTAACCAACTTATCAACAGTTTTGCTAACTGTACTCTTGCCCAAATTTAAGAGTTCTGCAAGATCATTAACAGACAAGGAGCCTTTCCTGCCAACCTCTACAATAGCATGACATTGTGACAATGTAACCCCACAACACTCCATGCCTGAGCGTTCTATTAAACCAAGTTTTCTGATAAAAACTCTTATCTGTTCACGTAATTGATGACTACGTTTTTCCATAATATCCCTCCATTTCTACGGCTTTATTTTAGCGCATTTAGTTTTATTATGCAACTGTTTTCTACAGAAACTATTTTTAACATACTTGCGACTAAACTTTCTGGTTTTTGTTCTCTAAATAAAATCTTTCCCACAATTTTTTATTAAGGTTTTAATTAAGCCTAGTAAATAAATAACAAAACTCCAACCGCTATATGCTGGTTGAAGTTTTGTTATTTATATATGCATTTTCGTTACGCATCAATATAAAGAGCATACACTTGATTTATTGGAATGTATGACGACTCTGACTATATTAAGGTATTTTAAAGTTGATAATTTATTAGACATAAAATCCGGACAATCACGAGTTAATCGTTGGAAAAACTATCTTGATGGCATATTTAATAAAATCATCTTTGGCTAATTCTATATGAAAACGCCAGTCTAAAAAAGTAGTGATAAAATTAAAATAGACATGTTATAAAAAACATCCCTACTTTGATTTTATCACTACACACAGTAACACCGTGCCAGAGTTTTAGATTTACATTATAGTATGGCGGAGAGGGTGGGATTCGAACCCACGGTACATTGCTGTACATTTGATTTCGAGTCAAACACCTTCGACCACTCGGACACCTCTCCATACAGAGATACATTATAACATATTACCTTTTTTCTTGCATAAAATCTTTTACTATTTTTCCGCACTCTTGGGACATAATTCCTGCCGTTACAGTAACCTGGTGGTTTAGTGCCGGATTATTGACCACATTAAACAAAGATTCACAAGCGCCGGCTCTGCTATCAGGAGCACCATATACCAACCGTTCAATTCTACTCATAATAATCGCTCCGGCACACATAGGACATGGTTCTATGGTTACATAAAGAGTAGCTCCTGTAAGGCGCCAGCGCTTTAGTTTTTTGCAAGCTGCCTGTATCACAACTACTTCAGCGTGAGCCGTTGCATCCTGCCAAGTTTCGCGCATATTGTGTCCTTTAGCGATAATTTCATTATTTATAACTAATACCGCACCAATAGGTATCTCACCAATTGCACCGGCTTTTGCGGCCTCTTCTAATGCTATCTGCATAAAATTTTTATCGTCCATATATACTCCTTTTAATTACCTTAATATGAATAAACATCTCTATAGTAAAACGCTGTCATTGAAATATTATTTACTAATATACTGATTATAGCATATTGATTTTAAAAAAAAATCAACTCCATTATACTTAGGGTTTTTATAGATTTTAAAAAGTGAAAATTTGCGCTGGTAATAATTTTATGCTATACTCTTGATAATAATTTATCGCTATGATAAGAGGTGCTATATGCTAACAATAGAACAATACATTCCCATAGTAAAATTTCTTGGGGAAGCCCTAGGCAATAATTATGAAATAGCCCTTCATGACCTAACAAAACCAGAAAATTCCATTGTAGCTATTGCTAACGGTGAATTAAGTGGTCGGTCAGTAGGCGGGCCAGTAACAGACTTCGTGCTTAAAGTTCTAAAAAAAGGTAATATTGAACATCGTCCTTATCTCTGCAATTATCATGCCAAAGACAATAAAGGTCATGTAAGCCTTTCGTCAAGTTTCTTCATTCACGATGAAAAAAATAAAACCATTGGCGTTCTCTGCATAAATCACAATATATCACCTTATTTAACCGCCAGAAAATTTTTGAGCGATGAAATCATCCATGATGAAACCGATAATGACCATTTCTTTACAACGGGCGATACGACGCATAATGGTTCACCCTCCGGGTCATTAAATATCTTTGAAAATTTTCAAGGAACTGTGGGGGACGTTATCGAAACACTCATTAACAGTGCATTGGAAAAATATCCTGTTGCCCCTGAAAGACTCTCTTTAGAAGAACGTATTTCCATAATACAAGAACTAAACGACAATGGCCTTTTTCTTCTAAAAGGTGGAATACCTGCCCTTGCTGCAAGTCTTGATGTTTCAGAACCTACGGTATACAGATACTTAAGTAAAATTAAAAAAGAAAGCGAATAATCACTGCACCCTTTAAATCGCAGCATATTAGCATAAATAACAGAAATGGTAATAACTTTGTTTCAAGTTATTACCATTTCTGTTATTTATTAATTAATTTCATACTTCATCAGCATCCATTATACCAAGTTTGCGCTTCCAATATCGCGAATATATAGCACCTAGCGGATTGTGGGCAAGTAGACGGTCTTTAACAACTAGATTAGTTACCGGACCATCACAATTTTTATTAAAAATCGCGTCATGCCCTACACATAATCCACAGGATATAAAGAGTTCTACGCCCTTTTCGCTTAAAAATTTTGCTTGAAACTTCGGATTACACATAGCTTCACATTCCAGTTCAGGATTAACCTGCTTTAAGTCCAGTTCTTTTTTAGGTAAACTGCAAGTCTTACAGCAAACACTGTATAATTCAAACCCCTGATTAGTAAAATATCGAGCAATATAACGGGCTTCTTCATTAAGTCCAATACAAAAAGCCATCCCCAGTTTTTTATATCCCATGGCTTTGGCAAATTCGGCAGTTTCCTGCAAACGAGTCACACTGCTGTAAAAAGTACCTTCAACATATGCCGCAGCCTGCATAATTTTCAATTCTTCTTCAGTATAAGCACTTTTCACTATATCCTTAGAAACACCTGTACAATTTATACCTTTAGTGTAGCAGGCGTGAGAAGAGCAGTTAGCACAATTACACTTCATTACAAACACCCCCCTAATTATGCAAGTGCAATAACTTCAATTTCCAACGCAGCATCTTTAGGTAGAGAAACTACTTGAAATGCCGACCGAGCCGGGCACTCTGTTGTAAAGAATTCAGAATAAACGCTGTTCATAGCAGCAAAGTCAGCAATATTTTTAAGAAAAACAGTTGTTTTAACTACTTTGTCTAATCCCGACCCTGCGGCTTCTAAAATACTTTTAACATTTGTCAAAGACTGTCTCGTCTGATTTTCAATGCCACCTTCAGCAAATGCGCCTGTGTCAGGATCTAGAGGAAGCTGTCCTGAAATAAACACAAACCCATTAGCCTTAATTCCTTGTGAATACGGTCCAATAGCACCCGGAGCTTTATTCGTAGATACAACAATTTTTTCCATTTAATTTTTCTCCTTTTGTATGACAATTAATGTATGAAGCCAAATCTTTTATTTACTTAGTTCCTTTACTGCCTTGGCCATACGTTCCAATGCTTCCACCAATTGTGCTCGTGGGCACGCTATATTCAAACGCATAAAACCGTCACCACCTGGACCAAAAGTATACCCATCGTTCATGGCAACCTTGGCTTTTTCCAAAAAGAATTTCATCATTTTTGAATGCTCCATGTTCAAACCTTTGCAGTCAAGCCAAAGTAAATAGGTTGCCTGGATGGGACCCAATTTAATTTTAGGTATATTTTCCTGTAAAAATTTGTGAGTATAATCTAGATTACCTTGTAAATACTCCATCAATTGATCAGCATAATAATCGCATTTAGTATATGCAGTCTGCACCGCAAGCGTACCAAAAATATTGCGTCCGAATGCTTTTAAATTTTCCATTTCACTGTAGAAACGATCATGTTTATTACGATTAGGTATAATCGCCGCTCCTGTACGAAACCCTGCGATATTAAAAGTTTTGCTTGGATTTACGCAAACTACGCAGTTATTAGCGGCTCCTTCGGAAATACTCCCGAAAGGGATATGTTTAAATCCTTTGTAAATAATATCGGAATGAATCTCATCGGAAACTACGAAAACATTGTGCTTAATACACAGCTCACTAATCTTCTCAAGTTCTTCTCGCGTGAAACATTTGCCGGTAGGATTATGAGGACTACACAAAAGGAACATGGTAGTTCTAGGATCAGAAAGTTTATTCTCCAGATCTTCCCAAGCAATTGACCAAGAACCATCTTCATTATGGAGTAAAAGATTCGGTGCGATATAACGGCCATTATGCGGAATAACCTGGTGAAAGGGATGGTATGCCGGCATTTGTACAAGCACATTATCACCTGGATTAGTGAAAGCGCGCATTGCATAAACAATAGCAGGAACTACAGCCGGAGTGTACTCTACCCAACTCGGTTTTACTTCCCAGCCGAAACGGCGTTTCTGCCAACCGCAAACAGCTTCTTCATACCCCTTGTCAATACAAGGATAACCAAAAATTGCATGCTCAGCTCTCTTTTGTATCGCCTTAACAATAGGTTCGGGACATTTGAAATCAGTATCAGCGATCCACATAGGAATCACATCATCACCATAAGTATCCCATTTTTTGCATTGAGTATTTTTTCGGTTAAGCGTTGAATCAAAATCATGTACTAAAGTCATAGGAAACACCCTCTCTTCATCACATGTTTATTATTGTCATTTCAAACTGTAACAACATATTTTTCCATATTTTTAATAATATTTTATCACATCGATATATAGTTATTACAATTATCATATCATAAACATTATACTTTAACAATAATTTCTAAGAAAAAGCATCAATGCCATATAAAATAGCATCGATGCCTAGAAATTTAAACATTGAAATTAATATAGTAACATACCCATAGTAATCAACGTAACAATGATCATGCCTGGCGCCGTTACTTTAATTATTTCTATAGGATTGGTTTTAGCCAGCCCCGCAGCAACTATAGCAGCGGCAGCCAAAGGCGACATAGAACGCCCAAACCCACCCGTCAAAAAGGCCGTAGAACCTACCTGAGAAATTCCAAGACCAAAATCAGCAGCATGTGGAGTTATTGTAGTATTGAAAGCCATGGTACCAGCAATACCGGAGCCACTAAGCAAGGCTACAAAGAAAGGTCCGAAGGTAGCACCCAGTCTTGCAATAGACTGGGTATGTTTCATTGCTTCAATTAAAGAACTTGTCAGACCTACTGCATTCATCCCAGCAGCAAAAACACCTGCCGCAATAAGTATGCTTATAATACTAGTATAGGCATTACCCATGCCTTTAAAAAATTCTTTGGTAATGTCCCCAGGATTAGCACGACAAACGATTAAACATAAAATAACCCCATAAATCATAGCCTGTGGTACGCTAATATAAGGTATTATCCCTACTTGTTCACTGCTGAGCAAAATCAATATAATAGGTAACAACGGCATAACTGCTTTAATAGGGTTAGCCTTAATTTTATCTACAGCAATTTTTTCATTCAATTCTGATTTATAGCCACTATAGCGACCGGTAAAAATCGCTATAGCTACAATAGATGCAATAAAACAAGCAAAACATATCAATCCAACTAATGCATGTCCATAAATAACGCTCATAACATCAGTTTTTGCTAGTTGTGCAATAAGTACATTATGAGAAGAACCAGGTGAAAAAATATCTCCCCAGGTGGATCCAAAAATAGCAGCAGCCGCAATAATCGGATGAATTCCTGTACTAGTAAGCAACGGGACTAAAAGAGCACCGCACGCAGCAGTAGCTCCAGCCGCACTTGGAAGTGCTAGACTAGCTATAAAGGCAATAATCATAGCCGAAGGTATAAGAAAATGCTTTCCTTTAGAAGCACACCCACTCATTAAATTAATAAAATGTTCATCACATTTTGTATAAGCAGTAACATAAGTAAAACCAACAACCGTACACAAAATAGGAACCAAAGATTTATGTGCCGCCCAAGCTACGAAAGCATCAAAAGCCACTGACGGCTTTCCGGCGAGCAAAGCCATTAAAACACCAGCTACAATAAGCACCATCCGACTATCGTATTTTTTTATGATAAAATATACAGCACCAATTATTATTACCCCTGCAAGATATAACATCAATAATACCTCCTTGTAATATTTTCAGTTTAAAGGGCGATGATAAGTAAATTTTTGGTATTTTAAGGTTTTTGTACACACATTAAAAATTTGGTAAGAGCGAAAAGTGCATCGGGAAGAGAATCCAAATAGCCTACTTCATCTTTAGTGTGGGCATTCATACCCACAAAACTCATACCGTCAATAACAGGTGTACCAACTGATGCAATGTAATTGGCATCGGAAACTCCCGGGCTAGTAACTGTAACCATCTTCACCCCGATAGCAGCATAAATCTGTTCTAATTGTTTTGCTAAGGCCACTGAAGCGGCATTTTGAGGGAAAGCCGGATGAGCTTTTAAGCTAAAAGTAACCTGTGTTCCTGGAACAATAGTATTTGCTACCAGTACTGCCGCTTCCCGTTCTATACGATTAAATTCAGTTGTGTCATCGACTCTGATGTCCACTTTTGCCATAGCATAGTCAGGAATAGTATTAGCGACCTCTCCTGCAGAAAAAACAGTTACATTAACGAATGTTCCTTTATTTTCGTTGCCAAGTTTACGAAACTCCATAACCTGATGTGCTAATTCTTCAAGAGCATTAGCTCCCTGAGACGCTCTGGCAGCATGTACACTTTTTCCACGCACTTCTATTGTAGCATTACCAAGGCCCTTACGTCCGATGCACGCACCATGTTCAGGTTTTGCTGCTTCCAAGACTATAGCCAAATCATGGGTTTTAGCTTGTTCCATAATCAATTCTTTGGAATTTTCTGATCCGGTTTCTTCATCAGCATTCATAATAAAAGTTATTTGCTTATAGTCCTTAAAATTCAGTTGCTGCAGTAATCTTAAAGCATACACACCTAAAACCAGGCCACCTTTACAATCAATGCAACCCGGTCCGTAAACTTTACCGTCTTCAACTCGAAATGGATTTTTCTCTAATGTCCCCTTTTTAAAAACAGTATCAGCATGGGCATTAAGCAATATTTTTCTGGTTCCTTCGCCTTTAAAAACAGCTACCAGGTTGTAACATCCGGCAGGAGTCTGCAAAATTCTTACCTCGGCACCAAGCTCTCTTAGCCAGCTTCCGACCCTTTCAGTCATTTTTTCCGATCCTTCAGAATCCCCGGTAGGCGATTCTACCTCCACCAAAGTACATAGATCCTTCAAAAAATTTTCTTGCTCAGCAAAACACCATTGACGCAGTTCTTCATTTTGCACTATTTTCTCTCCCCCATTTCTTTTGTAGCTGCTAAAGCTATTTTTCTCTCATTTGCAGCCTATATTTTTTGAAACATGGATATATATTTATCGTATTCCATTAACTTCATTATAATTTTTTATCATCTAAATAATATTTTATACTATATCACACACGATAACATAAGTCCTCATTTTTTTCAACAATTTTCAGATAATTTTTTATTATTTCAGTAAAATTTTAGCGTTACTGTTTTGACAAATCAGCACCACCCGTCTAACGGGTGGTTTGCTCTGAGGCTATAAGCCTCTAATGCCGGCTAGCGTCTAAAGGCGCTAGCTTTCACTTTGTTCAAGCTACTATGCCCTTGCCACTTTAGCTGCCTCCAAGGAGGCTATTGTTTACGCGCTACCCCTTAAAGGGGTCCTCGTATTCTTTGACACTTAGCTTATCTGCCATAATGTCCTGTTTTTCTTGCTCTCGAATATATTTTGCTATCGTTGCTTCGTTAAGACCAACCGTTGTTACATAGTATCCTTCTGCCCAAAAGTGCCTATTGCCATATCTGTATTTCAAATTTGCATGCTTATCAAAAATCATTAGCGCAGATTTACCTTTCAGATATCCCATGACTGCAGAAACGCTCAATTTTGGTGGTATACTAACCAACATATGTACGTGATCTATCATTAGATGCCCTTCTATAATTTCTACCCCTTTGTGATTACAAAGTTCCCTCAGTATATCTCTAATGCTACTTTTATATTGATTATATATAGCTTTTCGTCTATACTTTGGGGTGAAAACAATATGGTATTTGCACATCCATTTTGTATGGGCCAAGGAGTTTGGCTTTTTCTTTTCAGGCATTAACCTCACCTTTCCTTTCATTTGGCATAGCAGCTTTGAACACTACTATTCTAAATGGAAAGGTGAGGTTTTTGTATAACATTTATTGCCCACCCGCATAGCAGGTGGTTTTTTGTTTCGCACGCTTTGCGAGCGAAACAGACTAAAGTCTTATATAATAAAAAAGCCAGTCGCAAAAACGACTGACTTAGATTTATATATGGTGTTCTGGGGGGGATTCGAACCCCCGGCCTACCGCTTAGGAGGCGGTCGCTCTATCCAGCTGAGCTACCAAAACGTAAAAACAATTAAGTAACACTAATTGACAATAACTGTAATATGCGGTGAATTAAGTTACATTTGAAAGCCATATTATGCAACAATATCCACAAAACAGAAAAAAACTGTGGATAACTTATAATTTTGGGCTTTTCAGTGTCCATAATTCGCATTTGTGTAACATTTTTCCTACTAGTACTTGCGGCTATCGTTAACGGCTAGAATCCACACTGTGCCTTGCTAATAGACGAATTGTTTATTATTTGTACTCAATTTTTCTCCAGTGTACGAACACATTCAACAGGAAAAAAGTTATCCACAGTTATGAGCAAAAAACTCGTGAAAAACAGCCATTTCTTCGTCGTTATCCACAGAACAAACGTTCCTGTTAATAAACCTGTTTATAAGTTGTCCGCCATTCCCGGAGGCATACTCCACTCAACTCGTACACCAGCATTTACCCACAAACGAGTTAATACAACACCAAAATCTTCATAATTATTCATAGCATTCAAAGTTACTGTTTCAAACTCACGAATGCCATGTTCGCTAGGAACATCCATTGTTTGCGTCTGAGACAGGTATTCTTCTACTCTTTTTTGAGCTTCAAGATCGCCGGGAATACTTACTGTTATTTTTTTCGTTTCGTCATCATATTCCACATAGCCATAATTACAATGGGAGTTTAAAGTTACTTTATGCTTCGCCATAATAACCTCCAATAAAATCAATGAAATTAACTTTTATTTCTTGTTCATCATAAACCCCAAAAAACTATCAACACCATCTTTATAAACTTCAAGGGTAATTACCTGTAGTATTATATCACAAAAGTTCAATCCTTGCGATACATAGGTTTAAGTCTTTGTTCCATGGGCATTTCTTCCTCTTTGGCGGCAGCTTTCGCTTTTGTGTAAAGAGTTTCCTGGACGCTAACACTTGCACCATGTTTAGCCACTCGGCGATAAGTACCATTGCTTTGCATTAAATGCGCGCCAACATTATCTTTAAGACATAACTTTAAAATACCCTTAATCCGCTCAATATGTTCTTGACCTTCAATGGGGAAAAATAATTCAACACGATCATTTAGATTTCGTGGCATCCAATCGGCACTGGAAAGATACACTTGCTCATTGTCACCATTAGCAAAGTAAAAAATCCTACTATGCTCTAGCAATCTACCTACAATACTTCGCACCGTAATATTTTCACTAACGCCAGGTATACCGGGTCGCAAGCCACATATACCTCTTACAATCAGTTCAACTGTTACCCCCCCAATAGAAGCTTGATATAACTTTTGGGTTACATCTCTGTCTATAAGAGAGTTCATTTTAGCTATAATATGCCCTTTTTTACCAATTTTCACTTGGGCTATTTCGTTATCAATAAGTTCATAAAGTTTTTTTCGTAAACCCAAAGGAGCCATGACTAATTTATTCCACATAGGAGGTTCGGAATAACCTGACAGTAAGTTAAAAAAAGCAGAGGCGTCACTGCCATACTGGTCATTAGCAGTCAACAAACCAATATCTGTGTAAAGTTTGGCCGTAGTATCGTTATAATTACCGGTTCCTAGATGTACATACCGTTTTATACCATCGGCTTCTTTGCGAACAATAAGAATAATTTTTGCATGTGTTTTGAGGCCAACTAAACCATAAATAACATGACAACCGGCTTGTTCCAACCGTCGCGCCCATATAATATTGTTTTCTTCATCAAAGCGTGCTTTTAATTCCACCAACACCGTTACTTGCTTACCATTTTCTGCCGCACGTGCCAAAGCCGCAACTATAGGGGAATTACCACTAACACGATACAACGTCTGCTTAATAGCTAATACTGCCGGATCTACAGCAGCATCACTAATCAATTTTATCAGAGGATCAAAGCTTTCATAAGGATGATGTAGTAATATATCTTTTTCTTTAATACTACCAAAAATATTATCCATAGACAACAACTCTTGTGGTCTTTGCGGTGTAAATGGTAAGTATTGCCACTTGTTCATACCAGGAAATGAAATGAATTTTGTTAGACAAGTCAAATCTAAAGGGCCACTTATTTCATAAACGCCAGAATCCGTTAAGTCCAAACTTTTGATTAAAAACCCTTTTATAAAATTGTTGCTTGTTTTTACTATTTCCAGACGAACAGCAGCACCACGTTTACGTTTACGCAAGGATTTTTCTATTTCTTTTAATAAATCTTCTGTATCTTCTTCATCCACATCCAAATCAGAATCACGGGTAATACGAAAAGGCACTTCATCTAAAATTTCGCAGCCTTTGAACAAATCTTTGCCATGTTCCATAATTAAATCTTCTAAAAAAACAAATGTGCGACTATCAGTTTCGTCCTCTACCTCAATAATTCGTGGCAAAACAGAAGGCACTTGCACAAATCCTAAGCTATGTTCACCTTCAATGTTATTAAGTTCTATTGCTAAATTCAGAGACCTATTGGCCAAAAATGGGAAAGGACGCGCAGCATCTACCGCCATAGGAGTAAGTACCGGATAAACAAAATCATTGTAATATGTTTCCAGCCATTCCCTTCCCTTAGCATCCACTTCTTTAACATATTTAATATTCAAACCATAGTTGCGCATTTCTTTCAACAAAGAAAAGAAATAACGGTATTTCAATTTCATTTGTGTATGTGCAGATTGTGATATTTTCTCCAGTTGTTCCTCTACAGATAATCCGGCAGCATCTTTTTTATTTATGCCATTTTCGAATTGATCATATAACCCAGCTACTCTTACCATAAAAAACTCATCTAAATTCGAAGCTGAAATAGACACAAATTTTAAGCGTTCCATTAAAGGCGTTGTTTTCACTCCGCCCTCCTTTAATACCCTGAGATTAAATTTTAGCCAGCTTAATTCTCGATTAAAAAAGTATCCCGGCTTAGACAAATCAATATTCATAATGTTACCCTTCTACTTTTTCTAGTATTGGTAATAAACCATAAACTTCCTCAAAGAAATTGCCTTTATTAGCAAAAGTCCACTCTTCCAAGGTTAAATCCTTTTTACTCTTAGCCGTAATACGCATTTCATTGCCTTTAATTACAACCTTACAACTTTTAATTTTTTGTTGGTAGCTGCGATCCATGGCATCAGCCAAGCGTAAAATAGAGGCTAATTTGGCAACTAAAGGCACAATAGCTCTCTCTACTTGAGGACTACACGTAGATTGGGTCTCAAACAATAAATGAGAATGGTAATAAGCTGTTAATGCGATTATCTCTTTGTCTTTATTACTAAAGCCCAATATATCTGTTGACATAATTAGCTTGTATGAATATAAAGAATGACTACGCAAACAAATATACTTGCCAATATCATGAAGTATACATGCGGCCCTAAGAAGTAAGCGACAATGATCATCCATGCCATGTGCTTTGCGCAAACTATCAAAAATTGCTAACGAAAATTTTTCTACTTGTGCAGCGTGATTGCTGTCATAGTTATAGCGATTACCTATGCTGTGCACTAAACTCAACAAAACTTTCTCTATTTCCTTTATATATTCTTTGTTGGTCTTACGTGCTACATAAAGAGTCTTCATACCATCAATAAAGCGATCAGGTGTAATAATAATTTCTTTTGCCGGAGCTAAACTTAGTAGTTGTTCGTAAAGTATGATTGTTGGCAACACTAATTCAGCAGCATTTTGTCCAAGATTAAAGACTTTAACCAATTGAGTCATGCTCAACTTACGCACACGTTCATAAAATGATATGAAATCCGTAGCTTTCATACATTCAAGTTGGTTCGGCTTAGACCTCTTGCCAAACATTTTTAAGACCAGCTCGGTTTCAGTACCGGAAAGAACTAAATACCTAATGTCTTCCGTGGCCATTTCATCTCGCACAGGACCCACAGTGCTAGAAATATATTCGGTTAGTGCTCGCCCAAAATTTTTACTGGATCGTTGATTACGATCAAAATCTTCTTTTATACGAATTACACCAATATGCAAATTCTGCTGATATTTTATGGCATTATCTTTCATGTATGTAATTCCCAGACCACCGGAAGAAATATCTACAAATAACACTCCACTACCGGAGACAAATTCCTTGGCGTTATCTAAAGTCCGCAAAATTGAAATGTATTTAGTATAAATTTCTCTAGGCATTTCCACAACGTCTATGCGCAATCCTGTCTTTACCAAAATTTGGTCTAAGAAGTAGGCTTGATTTTCTGCTTCTCGTACGGCAGTTGTTGCTTGGACCGAATATTCTTCCACGCCATACTCATCCATTAGGCGCTTATACCCTTTTAATATTTCGCAAATTTCCGTTACTAAACTAAAAGATATTTTTTTATTTTTAAAGGTTTCTTCTCCTAGTTTCACTCTTTGGTTTGCTTCTTCAATAATCCTTATATTATCTAAATTACTATATTCAACTATCTGCAAACTAATCATTTCTGAACCAACATGAATGGCCGCAAATGTTCCTTGTTTTTTCTTTTTCATATAAACAACTCCCCTCTAGCTTTATTGACTTCGACAAATATCCTTATAATCCTTGCAAAATAACTTCTTATAGTGTAAGTTTAACATAAATTTAACATAAGTTAGCCAATCTACGCAGGATTTTTGCAACAAATGGGTAATATATAAGGTATGAATATTTGAGAATAGGTGAAATTATGCAACGAATAGCAATTATTGATATTGGCTCAAACTCTGCGCGTCTTGTAATTACACAAATGTACAAGTCAGGCGCCTATAACATGGTCTATAATCAAAAAGAAACTCTCAGACTAAGCCAAAAGATAAACACAGATGGAGAGCTTACTGAAACAGCTTTCACCGATACCCTTGAGTGTATGAATAGCTTTGCTTCTATGTGTGAATTATTTCATGCCAACAAGATTATTGCAGTAGCCACGGCTGCTATCCGCAATGCACCCAATGGCAAAAAATTAGTGCTTAAAGTAAAAGAAGCTACCGGCATTACGTTAGAAATAATTTCCGGCAAGGCTGAAGCTTACATGAGTTATTTAGGCGTTATAAATACCTTAGATATAAAAGATGCTATTATTTTTGACTTGGGCGGCGGCTCTACAGAGATTATTTTAGTGCAAAATCGTAAAATGATTAATTCTATTAGTCTGCCCATTGGTTGCGTGAATTTGACGGCAGCCTTTGGTAGTAAAAACAAAATTACTCCAGCTACTTACACAAAAATGCGCAAGACCATTGCGGCTCAATTAAATTTAGTGCCTTGGATAAAAGCTACAGGTCTACCACTCGTAGGAGTCGGTGGTACCGCCCGTACTGTTGGCAAAGTAGAGCAAAAGCGAGTAAAATATTTTACTTCCAAAATTCACAACTACCAATTTGCTATTCAAAATTTTAAAAACACCTTTAAACAACTTTTAACCACTTCAGTCGCAGAACGCAAACAACTACCCGGACTTTCCAGCGAGCGTGCTGATATTATAATAGCCGGTGCTGCTATTATAAAAGCATTGGCTGACTTTAGTAAGGCAAAAAAAATGATTATATCCGGTTGTGGGCTGCGTGAAGGTATGTTTTTATCTTATTATGCGCCCAAAAATAAACAACCACTTATTACAGAAGATATTTTGGCTGACAGTTGTGAAAATGCCTCTAAATTGTACACTCCAGACAGTGAGCACAGTAGACATGTAACAAACTTAGCTCTGTCTATGTACGACTCATGGAAGCCTTTGCATAAATTAAATGACCGCTGGCGGCAACTCCTGCAAACTGCCGCATTACTACATGATATAGGCATTACTATTAACTACTATAGTCATGCTAGGCATAGTGCTTATATGATTGAAAATGCCAAACTTTTTGGCCTAACGCACAAGGAACAAGTACTTACCGCAATTATAGCAGGCTGGCACAATGGTATTTCTCGCAGTTACTTGCGCAATAAGCAATATAAAGAATTGTTAACAGAAGTGGATTTAAAAAGGCTAGGAATGGCAGCCTTGCTTTTAGCCCTAGCTGAAAGTTTGGATTATTCTCAAACCAATCAAATAAGCGAGCTCTCCGCCACCATTTCCAAGAAAACTGCTGTGCTTAATCTGACAGCGGCAGTAATTCCAACAATTGAACTACACCAACTTAAACAGCAGCTACGCTGGTTTCACAAAGCCTTTGGCTTGCCGTTGGTCATAAAAACTCATAAATAATAAAAATCCTTTTAGGTCACAAACCTAAAAGGATTTTTATTTCCCTCGTTTAATAATCTGTTCACCGAATTTATTTTTTAAAGCATCTAAAGTTGCATTCCGCTTTTCTCGTTTTTCATCATGGGCAAAATCCAGAACCAGCTCTCCAACTGTAGCAAACTTACTAACAGTTACACCCAAAAGCCTCACAGGCTCTGTCCATTTTACTTGCGCAATAAGTTTTTCCACTAACGCAAAAATGTCTTCATCCAGACTAATCGGCGTCTCGGTAGTAACACTACGTGTAACACTTTTAAAACTGCGGTACTTCACCTTTAACGTTACCGTATGACCTGCCAAGTCGCTATTACGAACACGCCACCCAACTTGTTGGCTTAAATTCCAAAGAGCATCATGATACTCTTTTTGTGTAAGCAAGTCGTCTCCATAAGTCGTTTCTCTACCGATAGATTTAGGTTCTCTACTATTTTCCACTTGCCTATCATCTATACCAAGGGCTAAATTTTGCACAAGTGGGGTATTATTACCCAAAATATTTTTTAAATACATTTTATCGCAGACAGCTAATTGTCCAATAGTGAAAATACCTATCTTATTTAATTCCTCATTGGCCTTTTTACCAATACCGAAAATTTTATTTACCGGTAGAGGTGCGATGAAATTCCGGGCTTCTTCCGGTTTAATAATAACCAAACCATCAGGCTTGCGTAAATCCGAACCAAGTTTAGCTAAAAATTTATTTGGAGCCAAGCCCACAGAAGCAGTAAGTCCTGTTGCTTCTTTAATCCGAGTTTTAATCTTTGGACCAAGAGCCGTTATATCGCCCACCAAATGCTCCATTCCTGACAAATCCAAAAAAGCTTCATCTATTGATAATGGTTCTACACATGGAGAAAATTCGGAAAATATTTTCATTATTTGTTGCGACACTTCTACATAACGCCACATGCGCCCAGACACAAAGATACCACAGGGACAAAGACGTTGTGCTTGCGCTATAGGCATGGCGGAATGTACACCATATTTACGTGCCTCATAAGAACAAGTAGACACAACACCTCTATGTGCCCTTCCACCAACTATTAATGGCTTTCCTCTGTACTCTGGGTTATCAAGTTGCTCTACAGATGCAAAAAAAGCATCCATATCAACATGCATTATCCAACGCATAAGCTTTCTCCTTATATACACAGGCGCGGCAAATCAAGAAAATGTCGAATTAACAATAATAAAAGCATTTAAATGTTACATTAGATAAATCCCAAATGTTCCGCCAAAATTTTACACCCCAAGCCTATGAGAACAATTCCTCCGGCGATTTCCGACTTTTCCCGGCCCCACTCACCAACCTTGCTGCCGCAGGTGCACCCAAGAAATGAAATTAAAAATGTCAGCAAGCCTATAACGATGGCTGCTTTGATTATGTTTACATGTAAGATAACCAAACTAACACCCACTGCTAAAGCGTCAATACTTGTAGCTACTGCCAGAGTCAACATTTTCTTGTTATCCATAATATCATATTTACAAACGCATGCTTTTTTGCTTTCTAAAATCATGCTAATGCCAATATAACTCAAAAGGCCAAAGGCAATCCAATGATCGTAATTAGTAATAAACCTTTCAAAATGAGAGCCTGCATAATATCCCAGTAAAGGCATAATTGCTTGAAATCCACCAAACCAGGTACCGAAAATTAGCCCACCTTTTGTCCGCTTATCACTAGGTAAAGCTAATCCACCACAGACAGATACGGCAAAAGCATCCATAGCCAATGATATTGCTAACATAACCAATGCAAAATCGCTCATAATTTACCTCAATAAATAGTCATACTCTGCTCTTGATATTTTTTAAAAGCATTAATAGCTTCTTCACGCAGCAGTTGTTTTAGTTGCAAAACTTCTTTATTATGACATTTCCCTTCTATAAATCTATAAATAAAATCGTCTCTAAATCCAATTTGAGCCGTATCTTGAGCGGTATTCCCATAATATACCACCTTAATATTTGCCCAAATAATTGCTCCTAAACACATGGGGCAAGGCATAGCAGAAGTATACAGTTCACAACCTGTTAAATCATAGGTTTGCAAATACTTACAAGCATCACGTATAGCCTGAATTTCGCCATGACAAGTTGGATCAGAGTTCTTAATAACCTCATTGTGACCACGTCCAATTATTTTTCCATTTCTAACAACTACGGCACCAAAAGGTCCACCATCACCCGTTTTTAAATTCTTTTCCGACTCTATAATAGCTTCACGCATAAATTCCATTTTTATTCCTCCAGCTTAACACACACTTTTCGTGACTAAAGCATACTATGAATTCACTCTATTTAGCTTTAATTCCTTCCAACGTTATCATTGTCAGCGAACGCAAAACAGCTAATTGCTCAGCACTATGCCTTTTATCATCAGCCATTTTAGCAAAAACAGTAAGTGCCACTTTCAGCATCTTCTTAGTAATACCATGCTGCCTGGCGCCATGAACCTTAACTGACTTTACTATGCCCGCTAAAACTGTCAAAGTTGCGCGTTTACCTTCTGATGTTAATTTATCATTGGCAGCCACCTGTTTATGAATCAATTCTGCCTGCCTCAAAAAATCTTCCTCACCCAAAATTTTCGGTTCTTTATCAGCCATCGTAATATTCTCCTATATTCTCCCTATAAAATTTGTATTACAATTTTTTCAGCGTAGGGATTTTTTTCTTGTATCTTGTATATTATACACCAAAGTGCATTATTTTTCGCACAAATAATGTATAATAGGTTTTAATTATGTGATGGAGGATTTTTGTTTTATGAATATTTTTTTAATTATCACTATAGCTATGTGTATAATACTTTTTATGCTACAAAAACATTATCCAATTGGCCCTTCTATTTTACTTGGTGGACTATTTATGTGGGCAGTTAAGGCCCCAGACCCCATGCACTTCATTACTGCAGGTTACCAAACGCTAACAATGCAACGAACTTATGATTTACTTTTTGCCCTATATTTTGTTATGTGTCTGGAAATTGAATTACGTACCAGTGGAAGTCTAGATGGTATGGTAAGGGCTCTGCAGCGTCTTTTTCCCAGCGAAAAGTTCACATTAGCCATCATGCCTGCCTTCTTAGGGCTTTTGCCATCTCTTGGTGGTGCGCGCTTTTCTGCTCCGATTGTAGAAACAGCTAGCAAAGAAACTAATATCACATCTGAAGCTAAAAGCTCTATTAATTTTTACTTTCGCCACATTTTCGAATATTCCAATCCAATTAATCCCGGCATGATTATGGCTTGTAGTATTGCCATGCTGCCCATAAGCAAATTCATTATTCATCTTGGTTGGCTTTCTATTTTAGCATTTATTCTAGGCTGGATATTTTGCATCAGCCCCTTAAAATTACCACCAAAAAAAACCGTTATTTCCACAAAAGAAGAACGAAATAAAGATATTTCCGATGTAGCTCTGTCTTTAGCACCGGTAATAATAAATTTTCTTTTAGTTGTTTTTTTCCAGATAGGGGCTGCCATTTCCATGGGCTTAGTTGTAATTGGCATGATTTTCTTATTGCGAGCAACTAGCCGGACTTTAAACGTTAAAAATGTTTTTGTAGAATCTATGGATATTAAAATGCTTTTAAATGTAGTATGCATTTTTTATTTTATACAGCTACTTACTGTTACAGAAATTCTAACTGCCATTGTAACAGCCTTTAACACGGCACCGTTACCGCCAATGGTTATTATTGCTTGTGTTTCCTTCATTATTGGTATCTTAACAGGTCTCTCACAAGGACATGTTGCTATAGTCCTTCCTATTGTAGCCGCAATGGCTCCCGGTGATATAACTATGTTTGGTGTAGCTATGGTTTTTGGCATAGCAGGACAGATGATTACCCCTACCCATGTATGTCTTATGGTAACTTTGGACTATTTCAAAGCCGATTTTTTCAAAACCTTAAAACCTGTCGCACTTATTGAATTATTAATATTAAGTATATTTAGTATAACTACCTATCTATCCATATAAAAAACCCATGTCACAGGTAAAGGCTTTTTGCCTATGACATGGTTTTTTTATAATTAAACTTATCACTTACTAGCCTTCATATAATTAAAAAGTCTCTCTCTCAATTTCTTGCTTCTATGTTTACTTAATGGCAACTTTTCATCATTTTCCAATATGATAGTGTCCTTGTATACGTTGCGCACGTATTTCAAATTCACAACGTAACTTTTATGATTCCTAACAAAATCTTGTCTTGACAATTCAGTTTCCACATCACTAATTTTCCCTATAAAAATGTACTCATTACTATTTTCACATATTCTAATATTACGCATGTTTGATTCAAAATAATAAACATTGGATAATTTCACCTTACTTAGACCTCGTTCGTTGGCAAATTTATAATAAATATTTTGCTCCAAAGCCAATCTCTTCAATAAAACACTTACCTCTGTCAAAAAATATTCTTTATCAATAGGCCTGGAAAAACAGCGATAGACATCTACTTTGTAACATTTCGCAGTCAATATTTCTGTGGTAGTTAAAATAATTATCGCAACATTTTTATCATATTGGCGGATATTACGTACTGTATCCATAATATAAAAACCATCTTTTGCAACATCTAAAACAATTACGTCAAAATGCCCTCCTCTTTTATAGCTATCCAATAAATCTTCTGCCTTAGTAAAGGGAATAGTTTCTACCGAGAAATCTTCCTGCCATAGTTCTTGTAAATACTCACAAATCATTTTAATGCCCTTAATATCAGCATCACAAACTGCAATGTGAAACACCCCCAACCCTCCTTCCAAAATAAAATGCTATTATATCCTAATTAGTAATAAGTATAACATAAAGTCACAAAAAAAGAGAGCTTACGAAAAAAATCATAAACTCTCTTTTAACAATCACTAGGCATTTTATCAATCCATTTTAATAAAACCTTATAGGATCCGGCAACTTCTGCCGTGCTATTAGCTCTTTGATTGCCCTGACAATAGGCAAACGCACAGCAGCTACATAAAGTTTAGAAATATCTTTTGCCTTAATAATACCAATTAAATCAAGTTGAAAACAAACCTCAGCTTGGATTCTTTTACCTCGTCAACATCACCCCTGTTAACGAAACGTTTATAACCTTTTCTTACGCAAGCCACTTTAACTTAGTTTGTTTTTTTGTTGTTCCTATGTTAATATAGCCAGGTGATATCCTTATTTGTATGCTATTTCTTTTTATTTAGGAGGCCCTCATATGAACATTTTAATCAGTGCCTGTCTATTAGGCATGAATTGTCGCTATAATGGAGAAGGTCAAATTATACCTAACACTGACCAATTAATAGAAAAACACCATTTAGTTCCCATATGCCCGGAAATATATGGTGGCCTAAGTACGCCCCGAGAGCCTAGCGAAATAAAAAATGGCAGGGTTATTTCTAAAAATGGAAATGATCTTACTGAATATTTTGAGCGAGGCGCACAAGAAATTCTTGCATTGGCCAAACTTTATCATTGCAAATATGCCATTTTAAAGCAGCGCAGCCCATCTTGTGGTTACAAAAAAATATACGATGGAACTTTTTCCGGAAAAATTATTAGCGGCAAAGGCGTATTAGCTGAACTCTTGCTAAAAAACGGCGTAATAATTGTAGATGAAACTGAGATAGATAAATTAACATAAAATAACAGTGACGAGCAAATGCTCGTCACTGTTATTTTATGTTTTTGCTCAAACTTTTACTCTACACGTGGAACAGTTAAAGATCCTTCCGGCATAAGAATCACCCTATAATCTTTCCCCACTTCTTTTTCAGCTATTGCTAGCGCCTCTTCCACCGTATCTGTTACTCCTGCAAAAAGCATATCCTTAGCCAACTGCTTATCCAAGGACGATACTAAAATATATTTTACAGTTTTCATTAAGCGTGTAACCGCATAAGCCTTGTTAGCACCAATAACAAAATTAGCCTCCAGCTCTTTCTCAATGGCATCACAAGAACCCAAACGTTTACAAGTTTCTTCCAAAACCTTTGACCCGCTGCCTTCTTCACATTCCGCTAAAAGTATCACTACACCGCCTTCGCGTACAGCACAGCGTGCATTATCCATGGTCTTTTGCATTTGATATACGTTTATGTCTTTAGGATAGCCCCCACAAGAAACAATAACTACGTCCGCTAATTGCGGTATAACCACTCCATATACTTCATCCACAAATTTACAAGCCTCTTTGTGAGCGGCTATATAATCTCCTGCAAACATACGCAAAAATTGATGTTTTGCGTTCAAAATGGCATTAAATAAAATTAGAGAACGTCCTTTAGCAAATAAGGCCACCCCTTCCATTTGGTCTTCATAAACAGGGTTTCCTATGGTTTTTCCCAGTCCGGCATTAGCATCCAGCATCCAACTATGATTACAACGAACTGTCTCCATTGCCGCACAACCGGGCAGAACGGCCTTGCGTCCTCCGCCATAACCACTGAAATAATGATGTACTATTGTGCCGGTTAAAAACACGTGATCCACATGGCACAAATGTTTGTTAATCCATACCGGCGTTTTACGGCTAGTATCTCCAAAATATTCAAAATCATCTTGTATGGTAGAGGTACTATTATACATCTTCAAGCGTCCCGCAACCTCAGAGCCCACTGCCATGACCATTTCTTCGTAACTCATATCGCGATGAGTACCCAGAGCAAAAACAATATGCATATCCTCATCTTTAATACCCAGCTTATTCATTTCATTTACTAAAATTGGCATGAAGTCATAGCTATTGGCCACACGAGTCGGATCATTACAAATAAAGGCAATAGTTTGTCCCGGTCTTACTACTTCATTAACTGCCGGCATTCCGATAGGATGATAAATAGCATCTAAAACAGAAGCTTTAATATCTTCTAATGGTGTAAAATCCTTAGTACGCACTTCTTTTAATACTTTATCGTCATTCAAAGTAAATTTCTTACGTCCTCTACCATAGGCAAAATCATATTCACGTATTGTCATAATAACGCCCCCTAAAATTTCCTATTGTTTAACTACAATCATTTTACCATAAAAACAACTATTGGAAACAGCCTTATTGCCACATCAGTCTGAAATCCAAATTTTACAAAAAAATGGGCATCCCCTTCTTAGGGTATGCCCATTTAATATGTTATTTTAAACAGCTTTAGCTAAACATTTAGTTATTCCTAATGCTACACTTACTTCTTCCCAAATGACGATTTGTGCTTTATGAAAACCATTAAAGGTCGTCGCAGATGCAGAAGTGTATGCCCCACACAAGGGAACCAGAATAAGATCTCCTACTTCTAAAGTAGTAGTCATCTTACCTCTGAACATAATATCTAAGGAATCACAGCTAGGCCCCGCAAAAGTGGCCTTGTGCTTAGTTCCTTCTTTGAAACTAATAAGTTTGTAATCCCATTGGTCAAAAATAACGCCGGAGAAGGTTCCATAAATACCATCATCCAAAAAGTACCAAGTTTGGCCATTTCTTTCATTTACGCCAATAACACTGGTAATAAGATTCATTGCTGTACCACACATAAAGCGCCCTGGTTCAGCCCAAATTTCGATATTCGGAAAGTCTTCTTCCAAACGAGCACTAATTTGCCCTAACATAGCAGGCAAGTTAAAACGAACCTTTGGTTCCGGCACCGGCATACCACCGCCAATGTCCAAAACATGTAAATCAATACCTTGTTCTTTAGCTTCAGCATATATACTGCGAACAATTTCTAACGCTTCCAAATATGGTTCAGCAGATGTAGTTTGGCTACCTACATGAAAAGCAATTCCCGCAGCATTAAGCCCTGATGCAAGGGCCAATTTAATAAGGGGCAAAGCTTGCTCCCTAGGTGCTCCAAATTTTTTGTTTAAATCCACATGCGCTTTTGTATTATCTATACGTAAACGCAACAGTACTGTAGCACCGGGACAACATTTGGCAATTTTCTCTATTTCACTAACGCTGTCAAAGGTCATTCTGCTAACTCCAGCATCTGCACAGGCTCTAAAACCACCCGCTGTCTTAATAGGATTCGCATATATCATACGTTGGCCATCAATACCCAATTCTGCCAACGTTCTAATTTCACCATCAGATGCTACATCAAAAGAAGACCCTAATTCTGATAATCTCTCAAGAATACGCAAATCAGGATTAGCCTTCATGGCATAATGCAACCTTACGTTCGGCAAATGCGCCTTTAAAAAACAATAATTCTTCTCAATCTGGTCTAAAGAAAGAACCAGTAACGGCGTCTCGAAGTTTTCCGCCAGTTTCATCACAGCTTCTTGTGATAGTTGAAAAAAACCTTGTCTCTTCATATACACCCTCCCCTTGCTAATGCTTTAATTTACTGTAGTTTATTATACTACTATTTCAGGAAAGTGCAATAGGAAAATTGAGGAAAATTGAGGACTTTTGAGTACTTTATGGCAAAAGTATGAAAAACCTCATAATAGCCCCTTTTGAAGCGTATTAACCCAATAATAAGGCAAAATGCCACAGTTTTGACATACTAATCTAATGTAGCAATAGCTATATATAGTGGTTAGCAATATGCAACGCAGGCACATATTCTAACAAAACAAAAAAATAGCCAAATTTCTCAAAAACGAGAAATTTGGCTATAAATGTATTATTTAGCTTTAATTACCTGACAACCCATATAAGGAACAAGTACGTCCGGTACAGTAACTGATCCGTCTTCATTTTGATAATTCTCCAAAATAGCACAAACAGTTCGACCTACCGCTAGTCCAGACCCATTTAAAGTATGAACATACTCAGGTTTTTCTTTAGGACTACGCCTAAATTTAATATCAGCACGTCTAGCTTGAAAGTCCAAAAAATTAGAACAAGAGGAAATTTCTCTATAACAGTTTGCAGCCGGAATCCAAACTTCCAAATCATATGTAGTAGCAGAGCTAAAGCCAATATCTCCTGTACACAAGCGCACAACATGATAAGGCAATTTTAAAAGTTGCAGAATTTCCTCCGCATCATTAGTCAACTTGTCTAACTCTGCCCAAGAATCTTCAGGTTTAGTGAATTTTACTAATTCCACTTTATTAAACTGATGTTGGCGAATAAGTCCGCGGGTGTCACGGCCTGCGCTCCCTGCTTCTGCTCGAAAGCATGCGCTATAAGCACAATATTTTATAGGTAAATCTTCAACATCTAAAATCTCTCCGCGGTGGTAGTTGGTAACAGGCACTTCTGCCGTAGGAATCAAGTAATAATCCAAGCCTTCTATCTTAAACATATCTTCAGCAAACTTGGGCAATTGTCCTGTTCCCGTCATGCTTTCTTTGTTAACAATATAAGGAGGAAAAATTTCAGTATAGCCATGTTTTGATGTGTGTACGTCTAACATGAAGTTATACACAGAACGTTCTAAACGCGACCCTAAGCCTTTGTAAAAAGCAAAACGAGCCCCTGTAACTTTAGCCGCTCTTTCAAAATCTAAAATCCCTAATTTTTCACCAATATCCCAATGAGCTTGCGGCGTAAAACCAAACTTTTTAGGTTCGCCAACAGTCCTAATAACAGGATTATCATTTTCATCCTTACCAACCGGAACGTCATCTGCCGGCATATTGGGAATCGTCAGCAATATTTCTTTTAAACTTGCTTCAGTTTCTTTTAATACTTTGTCATCCGCGGCAATCTTTTCGCCCAATTCACGCATAGCTTTTATTTGCTCATCAGCATTTTCGCCAGCTTTTTTCATTTGACTGATTGCACCGGAAGCAGCATTACGTTGGCTCTTGTCAGCCTCTACTTGCTGCAACACCTCCCGGCGTTTTTTCTCCAAAGCCAAAAATTCATCCAAGTTTTTATCCATGTTGCGATTCTTCATGGCTTGTTCCACTTTTTCCGGATTTTCTCTGACAAACTTCATGTCTAACATATAATTACCCCCAGCAATTTCTTACATTAGTATTTAGATATTGTAGCACAAAAACTGCGGGAAAAAAAGTAGGGGTACTGTGCTCTCCCCCTACTTTTTAACATATTTTCTGATTTTTAGCGACCTAACTATTTTCGCATACTAACTTGGTGAATCATATTGCCAAATAAGCCCATTGCAGCCTCTCCTACAGCTTCTGACAAAGTAGGGTGTGGATGTATGCAATCAGCAAGATTCTCTGCTGTAAGCCCCTGTTGTATCGCTATGAGGCCTTCCATAATAAGATCACTAGCATGTGCGCCCATAATGTGGCAGCCAACTATTTTATGAGTCTTTTCATCAGCAATAAGTTTGACCAATCCTTCAGTTTCTCCCATAGAAACAGCCTTACCATTGGCCATGAAATTAAATTTGCTTATAACTACCTGTCTGCCTGTTTCCTTGCACTCTTGTTCAGTCATTCCTACTTGAGCAATCTCAGGCTGCGTAAATATACAACTAGGAATAGCCTCATAGTGCATAACAGCTTCACCCTCAAAAGCATTGACAGCCGCAATAAGCCCTTGATGAGAAGCACTATGAGCAAACATAGACATGCCGGTTACATCACCAACGGCATAAATTCCCGGAATGGAAGTTTCCATTTTTTCGTTAACAGTAATCCCCTTTTTAGTATGGGAAACACCTATTCTATCTAATTCTTCTGCAACAAAAATCGGTCGCCTTCCTGCAGCCAAAAGCACCTTTTCTGCTTCAAGCACTTCTTCCTTCCCTTTACTTTCGATTGTAACTGCAAGTCCCTCAACTCCACGTGTAATTGATTTTACAGTAGCTCCCGTTTTAATGGCAATATGCTGCTTGCGCAAGACTAATCCCATACGTTTTTGCATGTCTACATCGCAGAGCGGCAAAATAGTTGGGGCCATTTCTACTACAGTTGTCATACAGCCAAAACCGGCGTAAATACCGGCAAATTCAACTCCCACTGCCCCTGCACCGATAATAATCATAGACCCTGGTATTTCATCTAATTTCAAAACTTCATCGCTAGTAATAACTCCCAACAAGTCTGCCCCCGGAATAGGTGGACGAGACGGTTCTGAGCCTGTAGCAATAATAATTTTTTTTGCTACAATGTCTCTTTCGTCATCGGGATTGTCTGTAACCAAATGTACTGTGTTTTTATCAACAAATGTTGCTTTACCAACAACAAGCTCGATTTTGTTAAGCTTTATTAGTTGCTCAAGACCCTTACGCATTTGATAAACAACATTATTTTTGCGTTCCATAACCTTTTGCCAATCATAAGCCATGCCCTCAACAAATATGCCAAACTCTTCTAATTTTTGTAGATCTTGCCATTTCTCTGCACTCTTAAGCAAGGTTTTTGTTGGGATACAGCCTTTATTCATACAAACGCCGCCCAAATTATCTTTTTCAATCAAAATAACTTTAGCCCCTAATTGCGCAGCTTTAATGGCTGCAACATATCCACCTGTCCCTGCTCCAATAACGCATAATTGATATTCCATGTTAATACCACCGCCTTTTAACGTCTTTTTGTCCAATCTTCGTTGCTATATTTTTCCGAAGCTAAAACTTCTGCCCGTTTTATTTCAGCAGTTGTCAATTCTCCCTCAACCTCATCAATTTGCAAGGCAGCTTGCAATCCCTTAGTCATAGCCATGCGCACTTCATCCCAAGTAACTGACCGTCCTAGAGCCGTTTTTAAATCCGCTACCTTGTTTTTTAACATAGTAATTGTTTTTATGGATTCCTCCGAAGATATTTGCAAAATCCCCACTAGTTCTTCCGGAGAAAAATCTAAAAGAATAGAACCGTGTTGTAATATCACACCATGCTTACGCACCTGTGCCGACCCTATTAACTTTCTTCTGTCTATAGTCAACTCATAATTAGAGGGTGCATCAAAACAAGCCGCAGATGCAGGTTGCCGAGCGTGTTGTCCATAGGAAGAGATGGGTTTTGTCATTTCTGCCATAAGGCCCAAATCTTCTAGACCTAAAAGCAACCCTTTACTCAAATAACGATAAGACGCAGTAATAGTCATTGGCATCCCAGGATAATCTTCACCGACAATAATACTGTACGTTAGTTCACGACTATGCAATACTGCGCGGCCACCTGTTAGACGACGCACAATATCAATGCCCGCTTTTTTGCATGCAGAGAAATTAATTTCTTTTTCTCCATGTTGAAAATAGCCTAAACTTACTGCAGCCGGCTGCCAGCCGTAAAAACGAATAGTAGGTGGTGCTTGTCCCGCAGCATAAGCTTCCATAATGGCTTCATCCATACCCATGTTACTTGCTGCATTATTAAAGCCTGTATTTATTATACGCCAAGGAACCTGTTTACCACGATTCAGTGTACCTAAACTCAACATGTGATCACTTCGCTTTCTGCAAAAGCTTCCTCTACTTCTCTTGCAGATAATGCTCTAGGATAGTTATAAAGTACCTGTCCCGGCCGCTCATTATAAAAAGGTCTGTTGCAATTGTGACAGCCCGTTGTACGAAAAGCATCCCCGTCAGCTAAAACTTCAGCAACATTTTGTACTTTAAATCCCGTGATTTTTCCGTCTCTACAAATAACGACATCAGAACTGAAAGCTCGTTTTAACAATCCTACAGCTATCTGTAAGCGACGATAACTGCCAATATTGGGTTGTACTTTATTACCCATAGCCGTACCTGGCAAGGGGGTAAAAGCAAACAGACCCACAGTAATATTGCGAGCATAGCATTCTTTAATAAGCTGCCACATTTCTTCTTCAGTTTCACCTAAGCCTACGATTAAGTGTGTTGTCATTTTCCCAGGGAAAGCTGCCGCACAAGAAGTCAATAACTCCCATCTTTGCTGCCAAGAACCACCTTTTATTTTCTCAAAAAGTTTAGGTGTAGCTACATCCATCGCTAGTCCTATGCGATCTACGCCTAAGTCAAAAAGTTTTTTGGCCTCTGCAACAGAAGTAATATAGCCAGAAACCACTACAGGCACCTGCGCTTTCACCAAAGCCTCAACAGCTTTTTGTACTTCCGGCAAACTATCGGGCCGATTGACTATTTGTAAGCAAGCCCGTTGAATTTTATGTGCTTTATAAGCTGCGACCAAATGTTCAATAGAAACATCCTGGCTGGTTTCTTCCCATGCTACCCTTGAAAGAAACTTAGCGGCTGCCGTGCTTTCACGAGCTTGGGCACAAAAAGCGCAATTGCGCGTACATTTTTCCCCCAGCATAATATACGCTGTTGTGGGCAAAGCATCTGTTTTCAATTTGCGTATTCCAATAGCTCCAGCTGTTCCCACGGACAATTTCCAGACACTCATAAAACGCAGCACTCCTTATTTTCCTCGATAGTTAAACCTAATTCTTCTGCTTTTTTCACAGCCGCTCTCACCGGCTGAACAATCCCATTTATGCCACACTCTACTGCAGCCACATCTAGAGCTGCTCTATATTTCCCGCCGGGACGCATACACCCCAAAGTTAAAGGAATCCTAGGCAGCTCTTGTCGGGCCCAAGTTAAAAATTTAATTACCTCTTCCAGTGCAGGAGGCTCAACCTTTGCATATTCTGTTTCCGGGGTAGGAATCAAAACGATAAAAATTAATTGCTCTAGTCCCAATTTTTTTAGCACTTTTACGGCTTCGTATTCACCGCCAATTTTACCACCGTGGAGACCGATACAAATATGAGGAGCAACATGTGCACAATACTTGCGTAACATTTTATAACAATTAGCATAGTCTTCCACTGTCTTGTTTAGTTTCAAAGTATCCTTAATAGTGTCCGTATCGCCTAGAAAATCAAAAGATACCACATCCGCTAAAGGAGCTAAAGCTTTTATTTCTATTTCCGATAAAAGTCCTGTATGAAAATTGTAGCGGCGATTGCCCTTTATATTCTTTAAGCTTTCCAAATAAGGCATAATCTGCACCTTACCACTCCGGTCACAGCCGCCACTGATAAGACAACTAGTCCCTTTAACATCTTCTTGAGTTTTTATGGCAGCTAAATCCGTCATTTTACACAAATAATGCCCACCGCAGTGGGCACATTTGAGCGCACAACAAGCCCCCGTAACACTTATACTTTCAGTGTCGTAAGGCCTGCTAATAAACAATTTAGGCGCAAAATTTTCCTGACGAATTTGCCACGGCGTTACTGCGCTGCCCATTTTACAACCGGGTTGCGTGCAGCCAAGGTTTCATCCAAACGACTAACAATAGTATTATGTGGGGCACTGTGCACTAACTCAGTATCCGTTGCTGCTTCCACAGCGATTTTCTTCATCGCGTCAATAAAACCGTCTAAAGTTTCCTTGCTCTCTGATTCTGTAGGTTCAATCATTATGGCTTCCTCCACAATCATAGGAAAATAAATTGTTGGTGGATGATAACCATAATCTAACAAACGCTTAGCAATGTCCAAAGTATGTATGCCATATTGCTTTTGTTTTTTAGAAGTCAAAACACACTCATGCATACAAAAACGGTCAAAGGGAGAATCATAAGCTTCTTCTAGCATTTTCTTGCAATAATTAGCATTTAGCACAGCATCCTCGCTAGACTTGCGGAGACCTTCACCACCCATGGAAAGTATATAGGCATAAGCTCGCACAATAATACCAAAATTACCATGGAAAGCTTGCATTTTACCTATGCTCTTATCAGAAGTAACCCAAGAATATAGTCCATCACAGAACTGAACTCTAGGATTAGGCAAAAATTTTACCAAAGCCTCTTTTACGCCAACAGGCCCGCTTCCCGGTCCTCCTCCTCCGTGAGGAGTAGAAAAGGTTTTATGCAAATTTAAATGTACTACATCAAAACCCATGTCGCCTGGACGTACAATTCCCATAATGGCATTAGAATTAGCTCCATCATAATAGAGCAAACCACCGGCATCATGTACAATTTTAGCAATGGCTTCAATCTTATTTTCAAATAAACCTAGCGTGCTGGGATTAGTCAGCATAAGAGCTGCTGTATCAGGTCCAACCACTGCCTTTAAAGCCTCCAAGTCAATAGAACCGTCAGCTTCAGATTTAATTTCTACTGCTTGCATACCACATACTGCGGCAGAAGCAGGGTTAGTGCCATGAGCAGAATCAGGCACTATAACTTTCGTCCTAGCCAAATCATTACGATCTCTATGGTAAGCACGTATTAGTTTGAGTCCCGTTAGCTCACCGTGAGCTCCGGCTGCAGGTTGCATAGTAACAGCCTTCATACCGGAAATTTCTGCTAAAGCCTGTTCACATTTATAGAGTATTTCCAGAGCGCCCTGTACCGTAGCTGAATCCTGTAGAGGGTGCAACAAAGAAAGCCCCTCATAGCGGCTTATATCTTCATTTATTTTAGGATTATATTTCATGGTGCAGGATCCTAAAGGATAAAATCCCGTATCCACACCAAAGTTGCGATTGGAAAGCTGCGTATAGTGTCTTATTAATTCTAATTGACTTAATTCCGGTAAAGCAGCTTTGTTGGTACGAGCATACTTTTCCGGAATTAAGTTACTAACTTCGGGTACATCTAATTTAGGCAAATCAACAGCTTTGCGACCAGGTTTGCCCAATTCAAATATTAATGGCTGCCTCTCTAAAATCATGCTTTTGCCCCCAATCCAACAACCAAAGCATCTATTTGCGCTTTAGTCCTATTTTCTGTTACACATAGAAGCATATTCCCTGCAAGTTCAGGATAATAGCAGCCTAAATCTAACCCGCCAATAATTCCTTCCTTTAGGAGCTCTTGATTAATTTCAGCAATATTTCCGGATAATTTAACTACGAACTCTTGAAAAAATGGTGCTTTAAAAACTGTTTCTATGCCATGCCCTGCTAAAGCTTGTTGCGCATAATGAGCCTTTTGCAAGCACTGAGAAGCCACTTCTGCATAGCCCTCTTTACCTACTGTAGATAAATAAACTGTAGCAGCTAAAGCACAAAGAGCTTCGTTAGAACAAATGTTAGAAGTAGCTTTGTCTCTTCTTATGTGCTGTTCTCTTGCTTGTAAGGTCAAAACAAAACCCCGTTTACCATTTTTATCCACTGTTTCTCCAATAATTCGCCCAGGCAATTTACGCATTAATTTTGCTGTAGCAGCCATAAAGCCTAAGTATGGACCACCAAAGGAGATAGCTAACCCCAGTGGCTGTCCTTCTCCTACAACGATGTCAGCCCCTTGTTTGCCGGGTGCCTCTAAAATTCCCAAAGCAATTGGATCACTAACAGCGGTAAACAATGCTCCTACCTCATGGGTTTTTGCAATAAGAGCAGATAAATCTTCCAAATTGCCAAAAAAATTCGGGTTTTGAATAATAACTGCTCCTGTATTTTTGGATACAACTTGACTTAGAGCTTCTAGAGTAGTTACGCCATCTGTGAACCCTACTTCTTTAACCACAAAACCAAAATCTTTAGCATAAGTGCCTAATACAGTACGATAATTTGGATGAACGCTACGTGCAACTACAATCTCGTTACGACGTGTCGCATGGCAAGATAAAAGTGCAGCTTCCGCCATAGCGGTAGAACCATCATACATGGACGCATTAGATACAGGCATTCCTGTTATTTCACAAATCATAGATTGATATTCCCAAAGAGCCTGCAAATAACCTTGAGAAATTTCCGGTTGATATTGTGTGTAAGCTGTATAAAATTCACTGCGGCTGAGAACATGACCAACTGTACTTGGAATGAAGTGGTCATAAGCACCTGCCCCCAAAAAACAAGCATATTCTTGCAAATTAGCATTGGCAGCTGCTAGCTTTTTAAAATATGCAGCTACTTCTCTTTCACTTAAAGGTTCCCCCAAGGCAAGAGGACGGTGAAGGCGAATACTATCAGGCACATCAGCATAAAGTTCCATTGTGTCCTTAACGCCAATAGCTGCCAACATTTCCGCTCTATCCTCTGCCGTGTGTGGCAGATAACTCCATGTCATAGGTTATGCCTCCTCCAACAATAGCTTTTCATAATCAGCGGCATTTAATAAATCATCTAATTCTGCAGTATTTGACAATTCAACTACACAAATCCACCCTTTACCATATGCGTCTTCATTAATTAATTGTGGAGCATCTTCTAATTGTTCATTAACTTCAACAACTTTGCCGGAAACAGGAGAATAAACATCTGAAACAGCTTTGACAGATTCTATTGTTCCCAAGCCCTCAGTCGCATTAAGTTCAGTATCTAGTGCCGGAACCTCTACAAATACTACATCGCCTAATTGGTCTTGGGCAAAATCAGTAATACCTATAGTTGCTTTATTGCCTTCAACTTTTACCCATTCATGATCACTGGAATACTTTAACTCTGCTGGAATTTTCATAACAATCTCTCCTTTTAATGTTTTTTGGTTTTCAGGCACTCCTAGTGCAAGTATTTTTATAAAATTATTTTGTACGTTTATAAAATGGTTTTTTTACTATAACTGCGGGGATATATTTTCCACGCACATCAATAAATATTTCTTTACCAATTGTCGCATAGGCTGTATCAATAAGCACTAGGGCCATATTCTTACCCAAGGTAGGCGCAGGAGAACCTGTAGTAACGCGCCCAATAACTTTACCCTCGCATTGTACAGGAAATCCAGCTCTGGCAATTCCTCTGCCTGTAATCTCTGCACCCATTACTCGTTGAGGCAAACCGTTGGCTTTTTGTGCCGCTAAAGGTTCTTTGCCATTAAAAGCATCTTTGTCTAATTTTACAAACATGCCCAGTCCTGCCATCAGAGGCGTAATTTCTTGTGATAACTCATGCCCATATAAAGGCATACAACACTCAAAACGCAACGTGTCACGGCACCCTAATCCAGTTGGTAAAATCCCCTCTGATTTTCCGGCCTCCATGATAGCTTCCCATAAAACAGGAGCATCACTTGCCTCACAATAAATTTCAAACCCATCTTCCCCTGTATAACCTGTACGGGAAACAATTGTATTTTTTCCCGCTACCATAACATCAGCCATAAAATGGTAGTATCCTATATTACCAACAGGAGCACTAGTTAATTTTTCTAAAATTTCTAACGCTTTGGGTCCCTGCAAGGCCAGCTGCCCTGTTGCATCTGATTTATTAACCAATTCAACTTTTAAGGAGCCTATATTCTCTTGCATCCAGTTCCAATCTTTTTCTATATTCGCCGCATTAACTACTATTAAGTATTTTTCAGGTCCAAACTTGTAAATTAAAAGATCATCAACAGTTCCCCCATCTTTGTAGCACATTGGAGAATATCTGCTTTGTCCAACTTCTAAATCCGTCAGATCATTAGTCACAAGGTTTTGCAAGAAAGCAAAAGCTTCTTGCCCCTCTGCCCAAATCTCACCCATGTGTGAAACATCAAAGAGTCCTGCACAAGTACGAACCGCCTTATGCTCGGCTATTACTCCCGAATACTGAACAGGCAATAGCCAGCCGCCAAACTCGACTATCCTTCCACCATATTTCACATGTGTGTCATATAACGGCGTCTTTTTTCCTTCCATTTGTTTGCCCCCCTAATATTTTTAGATAACAAAAAACAGAGACATGAAGTGTCCACTTCTTTGTCTCTGTGTGCATATGAGAGAATTAATAACTGCGTTGTTACAAATTATTTTACTCCCAGAGGTTAGTCCGATTGAAATTCTTTTGCCTGAGAGTTTTTACAAAGTAACTTGCCCCTTCGGCGCTGTATCCAAACAGTCTCTCTTTCAACCATCATCCCACCGTATTCAGTTATCATTACAAAATTATTATACATAGTAAAGCTGGATTTAGCAAGAGAAAAAATAGTCTTAGTTCTCTAAAAAAAATATATCAAGTAAACTATTGTATCTTCTCATAATGTTGTTACTTGAAATTTTTAGCCAAATAGCTCACCGCACCAATAGCCGCTACAAGTCCCTGCCCCGTAGCTCTACTAATCTGATAAGGCTGGCCCGTACAATCTCCTGCCGCAAAAAGGCCTGCAATATTCGTACTCATTTGTTCATCAACCAAAATAGATTTTCCTCTTAGCTGCAAATCAGGCAGCAAGTTCTCAATAGGATCCGTTTCACGGAAAATAAATACGCCCTGAACCGGCTGATACTCACCGGTTGTAGACAGCCCGGTAACGCGATCAGTTCCTGTAATACCTGTTGGTTTATCTGAAATCACAGTAATATTGCTATGTTTTGGTACTTCCGTTAATTTATACAAAGGCAAAAACTTTACCTCAGAACAAATTTCCGCCAAATACTCCACTTCCTCTAAAGCCGAAGGAATAGTAGAAACTGCCGCTACAACTTTTCCTTTGTAAAAATAGCCGTCGCAAGTGGCACAATAACTAACGCCCTTACCTAAAAAATCTCTTTCACCATTCATAGTCTCCGAATGAGAAGTACCCACCGAAAGGATTATGGTTTTTGCCTGATAAATTTCGCCGGCAGTTCCTATAGTGAAACCACCTTCACCTTCTGTTATACCTATAACCTTGCTTTTAATAACTTCAGGTTTAAAGCTCATGGCGTGCTCCACAAACCTATTCATCAATTCTTCTCCTGTAATATTAGCAAGACCTAAGTAATTGTGTACCATCCACGCTTTACGTAAATGAGGGCTAAAATTACTGGAATCAAATATTGCAACCTTTTTGTTGCGTACGGAAGCTGTTACTGCTGCAGACAAACCAGCCGGTCCTCCACCTATAATTGCTACATCAAACATATTCTTCACCTCATCGTTTAATCTCATATTATAATTATACTACATATAGCGAATATTTGCTGTTCTGAAAAATACAATAACTTAATACGTACTTTACTTTTGATAAATCTATTGATATACTATCAATAGATAGTTATTATTATTATGTCGCATTGAATTTTCTTCATTTCCTAATTTTAATAGAGGATTTCTTAAAGTAATAGCGAAATAGGAATGTAAGAGAGTTTAATATAAGCATTGGTAATAATCATAAAATCCTTTCGATTTTATGGTCATTTATATGAGTAGCTTTGGTAACTATTTTTTTCTATTACAAAGGAGGAGTAACATGGAAGCTGTAAAATTTTTTATTTGTAAACATTGTGGCAACTTAGTAGGACTAATCAATAATGGTGGTGGTACTTTGGTTTGTTGTGGCGATGACATGACAGAACTAATTCCTAATACCGTTGATGCTGCTAAAGAAAAACATGTCCCTGTAGTTGAACAAAACGGCAACACTGTAGTTGTTAAAATCGGTAGTGTCGCTCACCCTATGGAAGAGAAACATTATATTCAGTGGGCTTATATCCAAACAGAAAATGGTGTTCAACGCCATGCTTTTAAACCTGGCGACAAACCGGAAGCAACTTTTTCCTTGGTTGCTGGCGATAAAGTAATTGCTGCTTACGCTTATTGCAACTTGCATGGACTTTGGAAATCCTAATTCTTAGTACAAAAAAGACGACACCCTAACGGGTGGCGTCTTTTTTTTTGCTTTAAATACTGCTAAAAACAAAACCATACCTTACTTACCATAAATTACATGTTTATCGATATTCACCAGTTCTTGACAACCAGTCATAATCATAGCAGCTTCAAGTTCTTCTCGCATATGATTCATAAGGCAAGAAATACCTTCAGCACCACCAGCCCCTGCTTGGGTAACCGGCCTCCCCAAAAGCACTGCATCAGCCCCTAAAGCCAGCATTTTCAAAACATCAAACCCGGTACGAATGCCACCGTCAACAAATATAGTCATCTTATCACCAACTGCAGACGCAATTTCCGGCAATACTTCTGCCGTTCCGGGTGTATGATCCAGAACTCGTCCACCATGATTAGATACAACAATTGCATCAATACCTGCTTTAGCACAAACAACTGCATCTTCAACATCCATTACACCTTTAATAATTATAGGCAGGCTAATATTATTTTTTAACTCCAGCAGTTCTTCATAAGTTTTCGGCCCTACTTTTTGCCCTGATACCGTCATATTTATTAAAGCTGCTGCATCTACATCAATCGCTACAGCAATAGCTCCAATTTTTTCTGCTTGTTTAGCTAACGTTATAATTTGATCATTAGGGCGTGGTTTAATAGTAGGAATCCCCCAGCCACCAACTTCCTCTATACAATGCAGCCCATCTTGATAAATCTCCGGCAATTTACCATCGCCTACCATACCTAATGATCCCACGTTCTTACATCCGTTAATAACAGCATCAGCATACATTTTTTCTGCAATATAGTTATTCCAGTTAAAAGCAATCCCACCTATGGGAGCCGCTAAAATTGGCATAGTTAAGCTTTTTCCCCACAACCGAAACTTGGTAGAGGGTATATGCACGCTGTGAATAATCCGTTGGCGCAGTTTTACCTCTGCCAGTGCAATTATATTATTACGAAAAGCTTGGCCTGTACCTACTCCTCCTGCTCCAGGTATTTCACCGGCGCAAGCACGTCCATCACAAATGGGGCACATACGGCAAGCCTTACCAAATTTCTGTTTACCAAGTTCTCTTAATTCTTTCATATTCATAAGCTTCACCCCTTATAAAATTTTTTGTACATTTTTTTGTTTGTATAATTATCTCGGCATTATTTGCACAAGTTTTTATTTAAATTAAAGGAGCCTCTCACGAGACCCCCTAGTTTACTGTTGTAAAAACCGCAAAGGATTAACAGTTGCTCCTTTTTCTAAAACTTCAAAATGCACATGAGGACCTGTACTGGCACCGCTGCTGCCAACAAAGCCTATGATCTCACCGCGTTTAACGCTCTGTCCGGCACTAACCGCTATAGCACTCATATGCCCATAGGCAGTTTCATACCCATTGCCATGATCAATTTTTACATACCTGCCATATCCGCCATTCCATTCTGCCATTTCTACTTTGCCGGAACTCGCAGCAAAAACAGGCGCACCATAAGAATTAGCTATATCAACGCCAGGATGAAAATCTCCACCAGCACCGCCAAACGGATTAGACCTTACACCATAGAAAGATGATATTTTCCCGCCTTCAGTAGGCCACTTAAAATAACCGCCTCTATTATATAACTGCTCTAACATGTTGGAAAGATTTTCTCTTTTATATGCTATTCTTTTATCCAGCATAGCATTTTGCACGTCTAATATTTCCAGTTTATTAGCAGCACTCTCTCCACCGCCTGTACCGAGCAAATCCAATTCCTGAGACTTTCTGTCGATATTCCCGCGGGAAACTTTTTCGCCATCTTTCTCCAAAGTTTTACGTACAGCAGCTTCTAAAGCAGATACTTGCGCCAGCTCTTTTTGCATTCTTGCACTATCGTCTGTTAATTTTTGTAGTTTTTCAGTATACTCAGCATACTGTTCTCTATATACACTTAATTCCTGTTGTTCACGATAAGCGGCATAAAGCATAGTAGATCCCTTAATCACTGTTCCTAGTAGTATCACACCAACAATTCCTAAGGCGATAACCGTTTTTTTACTAAAGCTAAGAGTTTTACTTTCCTTGCCTGGACGGCTCAACGTAAAAGCAATACATGCGTTTATATCTTTGTCTTTCTCATCTTGCATTTTTTGACCCTCCAGTCAATAAGTTTAGTACTCTATATTATCCCACACTTTTTGTAAATTTCAAAGTATTCGTGCCTAATTTTGCAAACTTATCACATTATAGGGACGTATAGCGTCCCTTATTTAAATAGCCCGAAGCGATTGCCTAACGCTAAAATTCTGTGCCCCAGGACAGGTACTTCTTCCAAATCTTCCCGTTGCAGACCGCCTATTAATGTTAATACAACCCCATATACAGGAACCGCAATAATAATTCCACCCAAAATATTCCAAACACCCCAGGCAGATGTGGCCCCTAGAAATAAATGCACTGTTATACCCATTGCTGCGGCCGCAAACATGGTTTTGACAACGCCAATAATTGGCAAAGAGAAACCTGTATGTCGGTAAATGAAAACTAAATTAAGTAATGCCGCTATGCCAATATCAGCTACCGTGGCCCAAGCCGCACCCTTGATTCCCATCCAGGGAAGAGCCGTCAAAGTCCAATTCAAACCAACTTTTACTGATGCCGCAATAATCATATTAATTACAGGTATTGTGGTTTTCCCCATGCCCTGTAAAATTCCGGTACTAACTTGATGAATGCCTAGTAAAAAGATCGCCATACTCATAGTTTGAATAGCAGGAGCAGCACCAGGGGCATTATAAATCATACCGGCTACTTTCTCTGCCAAGACAAACAGGCCGACACTACATGGTATTGTAATTATAGCGGCTACTCGGAAGGCAGTTTTAGTTTTTTCTTTAATACCTAAAACATCACCTAAAATTCTCGACTCAGAAATGGCTGGGACCAAACTAATGGCCAAAGCAGCAGTTAATATAGTTGAAAGATTTACCAAGGGAACGGCCATGCCCGTTAAATAGCCAAAAAATGTAGTTGCTTGCGAAACATTAAAACCCGCAACTTCTAATCGTGCAGGCACTATAAGTAAATCTAAATTAGAAACTATTGGAAGCATTAAGCTTGACATAGAGACAGGCAGTGCCAAATATACTAAACGTTTAATAATCATTTTAGCCGGTTCCACCACAGAATCAGCCGCTTGTTTCACTGTTTCTAACTTAAACTGTTTTTTCAAACGACGATAGAACCACCACAAAACCATAAGCCCGCAAAAAGCACCCACTCCTGCTCCCATGCTAGCGCCAGCAGCCGCATAAGGCAGCCCGTAAGGCATAAGCATATAGGCAAAAGCAATCATAGTAAAAACCCTAGTTAACTGTTCTGTTATTTCCGAAGCAGCAGTAGGCGTCATAATTTGCCACCCTTGTAAATAACCTCGAAAGCTGGACAAAAAAGTGACAAAAAACACAGCCGGGGCCAAAGCAATGATTGAATAATAAGCTCTAGCGTCACGAATCCAATGATTATCAACCAGCCATTGGGCTCCAAATAAAAGTGCACCTGAAAAAATTAAACCCGTGCAAAATAAAAGTCTAAGAGAAACGTTAAACACTCGTTTAGCGCCAGCATAATCATGCTTGGCAATCTTTTCCGCGGTAATAATAGAAATGGCAACCGGTATGCCGGCAGAGGAAACAGTTATAGCCATTAAATAAATAGGGAACCCCATTTGATAAAGACCTATACCCTCGCCACCCATTACTCGCGACAAAATTATCCAATTCAAAGCCCCTATTACTTTGACAACGATGCTGGAAATCGTCAGAATCATAGTTCCTTTGAGAAATTTATGATTGTTAACTACAGGAGTTTCATTTTGCTCTTTCATTACAGCCCACCTTAGAAATGTTTTTACCCTTAATTTTAACATACACTAGGACAAAAAAGAAGGTATATACAATAAACTTAATATTAATGTTTGACAAAATATGTTAGGAAAGCTACAATCTATAAGTAGCTAAACCTATGGGTCGTATTGCCGGCTCACCCTCGTAGTTAAAATGTGACCTAAAGCCGCCGCGTACCCTTGGTATGGGGCATTTTGTATGTATAAATAAAAAATTGCAACGCAAAAAGGAAAAGTGTTATGAATAGGTATCGAATCGGCCTAGACATAGGCTCAACCACAGCCAAAATAGTTGCCATAAATAACCGTAACGAAATCGTATTTTCTAAATACGAACGCCATCAAACTAATATTATTCCGGTTATCATAAAATTCCTTGAGCAATTAAAAGCTCAGGCGGGTAGTTGCGCCCTAAACATTAAAATTACAGGTTCTGTGGGCATGGGAGTTGCCGAAAAATGCGATCTCCCCTTTGTACAAGAAGTTATCGCAGCCACCGAATTCGTAAAAACTCTCTATCCAACTATCTCAACTATTATTGATATTGGCGGCGAAGATGCCAAAATCGTTTACATGAATCAATCCGGAGCAACAGATTTACGTATGAATGGCAACTGTGCTGGCGGAACCGGAGCCTTTATTGACCAAATGGCAATTCTTTTGGGGGTCAATGTTGAAGACATGGATATTTTGGCCCAAAAAGCTGAACATACTTATTCTATCGCTTCACGTTGCGGTGTATTTTCCAAAACAGATATCCAAAACTTACTAAGCAAAAATGTCAGTAAAGCTGATATAGCTGTTTCTATTTTCCACGCCGTAGCCGTACAAACTATTTCCACTTTATCACACGGTTGCAAAATTAATCCTAAAGTTTTACTGTGTGGAGGGCCCTTAACTTTCATTCCTGCTTTGCGTAAAGCCTTCGTTAAATATCTAAGGCTTGAGGAAAGTGATTTTGTGGTGCCGGAAAACGCAAATTTAATTCCTGCTTGGGGTGCAGCAATTTACGCAACCAATGAGGAGCAAGTTATTGATTTAGATAAACTCATTGTCTCCTTAAATGACAAAACCTTACGAAACGTACAAACAAATAATAATTTACCACCTATATTTTCTTCACCGCAAGAATATGAACTGTGGAAAGAAGAAAAAAAACGCGATAATGTTGAGCAAACATCTTTGGAAAAATATGTTGGTCCTGCCTATATAGGCATTGATTCCGGTTCAACCACAACAAAAATTGTGGTTGTTGATGATAAAGAAAACATTTTATTTTCCTACTACGCTCCAAACAATGGTAATCCTATAGCAGCGGTACAAAACGGCTTGACACAGTTTGCCTTTGACTGCCAAGCAAATGGCTCCACCCCTAAAATAATGGGCAGTTGCTCCACCGGTTATGGCGAAGATTTAATCCGAGCAGCCTTTAAATTAGGCAATGGCATTATTGAAACCATTGCACATTATTTAGCTGCACGAAAAATACATCCACAAGTTTCCTTTATTTTGGATATTGGTGGACAAGACATGAAAGCTATTTTTATTGAAAATAATGTATTATCTCGCATGGAAATAAATGAAGCGTGTTCGTCCGGTTGCGGCTCCTTTATAGAAACTTTTGCTAAAAACATGAGTTTTTCTGTAACCGATTTTGCTAACGCCGCTTGCTTAGCATCACATCCGTGTGATTTGGGAACTCGTTGCACAGTCTTTATGAATTCCAAAGTAAAACAAGTTTTACGTGAAGGTTCTACTATCGGAGATATAGCTGCGGGGCTTTCTTACTCCGTAATAAAAAATTGTCTTTATAAAGTATTAAAACTCAAAAGCACAGAAGAATTGGGCACTGATATTGTTTTACAGGGCGGAACTATGAAAAATGATTCCGTAGTTCGCACCTTTGAATTACTGACCGGTGTCAGTGTGCACCGCAGTAATATTTCGGAAATAATGGGTGCTTATGGTTGTGCCCTTTATGCTAAAGCAAAAAGCTCTGGCATTATTGCCTTGGAAAATATAATTGAAGCTGCTAATTATACTACCCAATCACTGCAATGCAGTGGCTGCGAAAATAATTGTTACATCAATAAATACAGCTTTGCCAATGGTAATACTTATTTCTCCGGCAACAAATGTGAAAAGATATTTTCTAACCGCGGCGATGATGCCACTAACGGAGAAAATATATATAGCGATAAATACAATTATTTGTTTAACCGCAAAAATACCCAGACTAGTGGCAAAACTATTGGTCTGCCTCGTTGCTTAAATATGTACGAAAATTATCCCTTCTGGCACAAATTATTTGATGCCTGTGGGTTACAGGTCTGTCTGTCAGATCCTTCAACTTTTAAAAATTATGAAGATGGCATTCATAGTATCATGTCTGATAACATATGCTTCCCGGCTAAATTAGTTCACAGTCATATTTATGATCTTTTGAACAAAAAAGTTGATCGCATTTTCATGCCCTATGTGGTTTATGAAAAACAAGAAAGCGCAAAACAAGCTAATAGTTTTAACTGTCCTATTGTTTCAGGCTACTCCGATGTTATCAAGAGTGTAATAGCCTTAGAGAACAAAATTCCCATTGATTCACCGGTAATAACCTTTAAAAACGAAAAGTTACTAACTACCCAGTGCCTTAATTACTTATCCGGTCTTGGCGTTAAAAAAGCTACAGCTACCATGGCTGTTAAATTAGCACTTGCTGAGCAACGTAAGTATGAAGACAAAATCAAAGCTAGAAATGAAGATATTTTTGCACATAGTAAAAAAACGGGGAACATTACCGTTCTTTTGGCCGGCCGCCCATATCACACCGACCCACTGGTTCAGCACAAATTATCAAACTTGATTTCCGCTATGGGCATTAATGTTATAAGTGAAGATATTGTTAGAAATGACGATAACTTATCTACAAACGAATCTTTCCTTGTGGAGCAATGGGCATATATTAATCGTATTTTAAAAGCAGCACAGTGGGTTGCTAACCAAGCAAGCGATGTGCATTTCATGCAAATGACTTCCTTTGGCTGTGGCCCTGATGCATTTCTCCTAGATGAAGTACGTGGTATATTGGCATGCCACGGAAAAACCCTGACCATCTTGAAGATTGATGATGTCAATAACATTGGTTCTTTGAAATTACGTGTTCGCTCTGTAGTAGAAAGTATAAAATTCAATAATGATAAAGCTTTAGTAGAACAACCATTTTTAGACACCGCTGAATTTACTGAAGACAAAAAAAATTATAAAATTATTGCCCCCTTCTTCACCCCTTTCATTTCTCCACTAATTCCCTCTTTCTTTAAACTCACCGGTTATGATATTGACATCCTGCCAGTCAGCAATAAAGCTTCTGCAGAATATGGATTACAGTATGCCAACAACGAGGTTTGTTACCCTGCTACTTTGGTCGTAGGCGATATTATCAAGGCGTTGAAATCCGGTAAATACGATTATCTAAAAACCGCCGTAGTGATTACACAAACCGGTGGACAATGTCGTGCTTCTAATTATATTTCTCTTATTAAGCGGGCTCTAATAGATGCCGGGTTCAGAACTGTCCCCGTTATTTCTGTAGCACTGGACAGCACCATAAAGAACAAACAGTCTGGCTTCAAAATCAACTGGTTGAAAATTCTTCATGTAGCCGTTGCTATATTGTTATACAGCGACTGCATCGCGAAGTTCTATTATGCCGCGGTTGTACGTGAAACCAGCAAAGGGGTTGCTCAAAAATTAAAGGATAAATATTTGGAATTAGCTAAAGAACGTATTAAATTTAATGATTCTAAAGGCCTTATGCAATTACTAGCAAAAGCTGCTAATGAATTTAATTCTATAACTTATGCCGATAAACATTTCCCCAAAGTTGGCATTGTGGGAGAAATTTATTTGAAGTTTAATTCTTTTGCTCATAAAAATGTTTCCAAATGGATGATTGAACATGGTATTGAAGTTATTCCCCCCATCCTTACTAACTTTTTTATGCAAAGTTTTGTAAACAGACATGTAAATGAGCAGCTGAATTTACAAAAAGATCATATTCCTAATTTTATTGTAAATACACTTTATAAATGGATTGATAAACAAATTCAAAAAGTTAATGAATTAGGTCAAGAATTCCACTACTTCATGCCTTTCACCAATATCTTTACTGATGCTAAAAACGGTAGTGAAATTATTAACTTAGCTGCACAATTTGGTGAGGGATGGCTCCTTCCAGGGGAGGTTGTAACTTTTGCTAAACAAGGAATAAACAATGTTATCAGCTTACAGCCTTTCGGTTGTATCGCAAATCACATTGTCGCAAAAGGTATGGAGAAAAAAATTAAAACCCTCTACCCACAAATGAATTTATTATCACTGGATTTTGACAGTGGCGTCAGCGACGTTAATGTCGCAAATAGACTCTTGTTATTTATTGACAATATCAAAAAAGTATAAAAATGAAGAACAGCAGCTGACTATTATTTGTAGTCAGCTGCTGTTCTTCATTTTTAAATCACATTTTAATTTCTCAAATTACTTTTTACTAACAACCCTGACTCTGTTGGAATAAGTGCAACGAATTGGACAAAATTTAAAATGTTCTTATCCATAAAACTGATTTGAACAATCTTACTATTTTGAACAAGTTGTGTAAAATGCACTTCTAAAACACTATCATAGTAATTGCAAGTAAAATCTTCTTTTTCCAAAACTGTTTCATTGAAGATAGCATTGATAATGGACATAATTAATTTGGTTCCCATTGTTTCTACGATAAGTTGAGCAAAGTCATTATCCACTACTTCAAAATCCTTAACCCTCAAGCGCACATAAGCTTCCTTGCTATTAATTGTGAATTCTTCTGTAGAAAGCAGCAACTTTATTTTGCCATGTTTTTGGTGTTCTATATGCACTTCAATTTGTGCAAAATCACAATAGTTAATTCCCTGTAAGGTAAACTCACTATTCGCTAAGGATTTCTCCAATCTTTCTTGTACTTCGGAGTAGGGAATCGTCAAACCACCATGAGAGATCGCGTCCCATTTTTGTGCAGTAAGCCAACGTTCACTTTTTTCTTTCAATGGTTGCAGCCATTTCCAGGCATCAGCCAAAGTGTTTTCCACTTTGTCAGCGGCCGTATCGGCTTGGTCTTTTATTTTATAAAAAATAGGCTCAGACGCGAATTTAAATTTCTTGCTCTCATCACCCAAAGGTGTATCCTTAGAGTCCATCTGAGCGAACTCTTTAAATTTAGCCATGCCTTCATCGCGAGCCTCGTTAAAAACTTCTTTGAATTGTGCTAAATCTGCCGGTTGCCCCGCTTTAAGCCAAGCACTGGCTGCTTTACCCACACCATAAGTAATAGCAATAGCTAAAGGAACTTGCACTGGAGCAAAGGGAATAAGTGTAAATAAAGTCTGCCCTACAAAACTAGCACCCAAGGACCCCAAAAGTCCGGCAATAGCACCGTCTTCCAGCTTTTCACCTCTGGCATCAGCCAGCCTCATAATCATATAAACTTCATTGGCCATAAGCGCTACTGTACCCAACACAGGTGTTACGGCAATAACGCTAGCTCTGGCAGCTCCCCAGCGGCATATTTTTTCTGCCTCTTTATCAAAGTCAATATCTTCCATAGGTGTTTCTGTTGTCATATGTATTCCTCCTTGTTTTCGCTAGTACTAAAATCCAACATAAAAATCCCTATAACCATAGAAATAAATTAAGCTTTATTACTCAACTACTTTTTTTGCTAGTTTTACAGCCTGCACACCGTCTGACGCATACAAATCAGCTTTTATTTCCCTAGCATATTCTTGCGTTAGTACCGCACCACCTACCATGATAGTGGTTGTTGTTTTTTGCTGTAGTAATTTAATGGTTTCTTCCATGGCCCCCAACGTGGTGGTCATTAAAGCACAAAGACCAACAATATCCGGTTTTTCTTTTTCAGCAGCAGCTAAAATAACCTCCGGTTCTACATCTTTACCCAAATCCACAACGCTAAACCCACTGTTAGACAAAAGTGCTCCAACTATATTCTTACCCAAATCGTGAACATCACCCTTAACCGTGGCCAAAACAACTTTTCCAAGACAAGGCAAATCCTCAACATTTGTTTTTGTTTTTAGAGCATCAAATGCACTTTTCATAGCTTCCGCCGCTAACATTACTTGAGGTAAAAAAGTGCGTCCGGCTCCAAAATCATCACCTATAAGATTCATTCCTTTGACCAAAGCCTCTGCCGTAATTTCACGCGGATCATAACCTTCAGCAAAAGCTTGCAATGTTAAATGCGCAGCTCTTTCCTTCTCGCCTCCCATTACAGCCCCTGCAAGAGCGCCTAAAACATTTTCATCTGTTACTGCAATTGCAGGGATGGTTTTTGCAGCTACATAATTCTTACTATAATTAACACCTTGGTTATCAAAACCCAAAAGGACATTAGTTGCCTCTGTCATCATTCTTATCTTAGCATTACAAGGATTGATAATAGGTGCATTCAAACCACTAGCCAGTGCCAAAGCATAGAAGGCAGCATTAATATCTTCCCGACCCGGTAAACCAAAGGAAACATTACTAAGGCCCATAGTAGTCGGATAACCAAAGACTTTACCATATTCTTGCAAGGTATTTAAAGTTTCTGAGGGAGCCTGCCCATCCGATGCTACTGTTAAAACTAAAGGATCCAGCATAAAATCATTATCTTTTAGCCCAGCCTCCTTGCCTTCGGCAATTAGTTTTCCGGCAATAATAATTCTTTCACTCGTTGTCTTAGGTAGTCCTTTTTCTCCTAAGGGCAGAACTAAAATTGCCGCACCATATTTTTTAGCTAGCGCAAAAACCTTTTCTTTCACATCGGGCTTGTCACTAACCGAATTAATTAACGCCCGCCCTGCAAAAGCTCTAAGGCCTGCTTCCAAAACTTCCGGTTCCACACTATCAATCGAAAAAGGAACATTAACTAACATGGCCAGTTCTCCTACCACATGTCCCATAAGTTTTTTTTGTTCCATACCGGGCACGCCCATATTAATATCTAAAACGCCCGCGCCTGCTTCAACTTGTACCAAAGCTTCTCTTTTTACAGAGGTTAAATTTCCGGTCTTAATTTCTGCCGCCATAGCCTTACGCCCGCTGGGATTAATGCGTTCGCCTATAAGAACTGTAGGATGCCCTTTCCCCAGCCAAATACTTTTACTGCGGGAAGCCAATCGTACTCCGGTTGGCAATATTGTTCTTGCTATAGGATTCATATTGTTAACGGCTTCCTTTATTGCCTTTATATGCGCCGGCGTTGTACCACAACATCCGCCTAATATTGTAGCTCCTGCCTCTACCAATTTTGGTGCCCAATACCCCATTTCCTCAGGTGTCAAAGGAAAATATGTTTTCCCTGCTTTAATAAATGGTAGTCCGGCATTAGGCTGCACGCTAATAGGTAGTGTGGTAGACAAGGCTAATTCTTTTACCAAAGGCAGCAACTGTTCAGGCCCCAAAGAACAATTCATGCCAATTATACTAGCGCCTAGTGGTTCTAAAACGGCGGCTGCCGTACTTGGATCCGTTCCTGTTACAGTACGCCCCATGGCGTCATAGGTCAGTTGACAAATTATTGGTAAATTGCACATGGCTTTGGCCGCCAGTACCCCAGCACGCATTTCTTGCAAATCTATGATGGTTTCGAACAAAATATAGTCTACTCCGGCACCGGCCAGAGCTTTTATTTGTCGTGCATAAGATTCACACGCCTCATCAAAATTCAAGTCTCCTAGCGGAGCAATCAATCTGCCACTTGGGCCTATATTACCGGCAATTTCCACACCTTTCTTTGCTGCTCTACGAGCTGCCGTTACACCTGCTATATTTATTTTCTCGGTAGCATCTGCTAATCCAAATTGAGCTAATTTCAAAGGATTTGCGCCAAAAGTATTGCACTCCAAAATATCTGCACCAACATCCACATAAGCTTTGTGAATATTCATTACCTCATCCGGATACTTTACTGAAGCATATTCCGGACATGGTTGATCAGCAATACCCATGGCCTGTAAAGATGTACCCATAGCACCCTCAAAAATCTTTATCATTACTTAACCCTCCGCATTATACAATCTTTTTGGGTACATTGACTGCACCCCATTTCATTATCCTCGCCAGTGACGGTTTTTAATCCCGCCACTGCTGTAATACTTTTCCTGGGGATTAGCATTTTAGCATTTGTTAAATTTACCCCTATAGATGTTACATGGGCTAACGGTGCAACTTTTTCTTGCTCCTCCAAAGACCAATCTCCATATCCAGGACTAAATCTTGCTGTTAAAGTAATACCCTGGTTTATAAATTGTGCTGTAAGCATAGTACAAAGTGCATTAGCTGCTTGTTCCACAGCTGCCGTAGCAGCGGCATCAATTAAGAGCCCTAAAGCATATTCACCCTGTTCAAAATACTTTTTACTAGCTACTTCTACTCCTTCGCCCACTGTAGCCGCCATTAGTATTACCCGTTTGGAGCAACTCAAGTGCTTAAGCAGTTCCTTACTGGCAATTTTATAATCTCCATTAATACAACCTGATATACAATCATACTCATACATAGTCCAGACTGTCTTAATATGTTTTTCTAACATAACAATAGAGCAAGCTTCAGAAATAATCGATTCCGGGAAGTGTATACTGCGACCCATTCCCGCATAACGTTTTGTTTCCGTCCTATCAATGTTATTTAAAATAGGATTAAACAAATTTACTTGTCCAACTGTTGTCATAAGGTTCGCCTCCTTACATATAAGCTTCTGTATTGTAGTATACCATATCTACTTTGTATGTTATATCAAAAATAAAAATAGTTCATGGCAGCTTATAAGCTGCCATGAACTATTTTTATTTTTGTGCTAACATTTCATTACTTTCTCTTACCGGTACTATTATCTTTTGCCCCGGTTGCAAAAAAGCATTTCCTTTTAATTTATTTTCCTGTTGTATGCGATATAGTACTTCACGTACATCTTCATTTTTCTCTGTCCATCTAGACGCTATAGCCCAAAGGGTATCGCCGCTATGAACAATCACCTGCTGACGATGCATAGGTATATCAGAAGCTTCCATATTAAGGATGCCATGACCGAAATAAACAGTTAAGCACATAATAATAATTAGCATAAACTTTTTCATTTTATCGTCCCGCCTTTCACAAACATCTGTTCGTTATTCGTATAATATCACGAATTTTTATGTTTTGCAATAAGAAAAGCGAAAATTTGTTCGGTATTTTTAAAAGGAAATAGGAAGGAATATTTGGAACGTTTTTATGTTTGTTCATCAAACAAAAAAACGCCACGCTAAAATAAGCATGGCATTCTTGCAATATAACTATATTAAAATATTAATTATTCTCAGCCGGTTTAGAAATAGAAGTTACTAATTGTTCTCCCCTAGCCCTAGCATCCTCCGCAAGCTGCAAAGTTACTTTCATCCAATCAATCATCGCCAATTTACCAAACTCATGCCAAGTCTTACACTCTGTGTTTTTGGCAATATACTCATTCCATCTATCCTGATTAACATTTTCTACTTCCATCAAATTCATAATACCAAACCCACTTCGCCAGATCATATCATCCATTGACGTAAATTTACTGTTAGCCTTTAAAAATTCTAAGTTAAATATATTTTCAAAAGTAATCAGCTCCATAATTTTTGCCAATTCCTCATCCGACTTGTAAATGTCCATATACTTCTTAAATTCTTTTTCAATTTCCATATTTTGCTTCTCCTATTCTACCCCAGAAACATTAAATTGTTTTTGGTTTTTATCCCAGCTAATAGATACCATTGATTGAATTTTGTCTCTAAATAGCACAACCGTCTTATCAGGGCGTACCTGCAAAGGACTATTAAAAAGTGTGACTTCTTTAAACCCCACTACCGGCAAAGATACTACTTGCCCCGTAATATCATTTACACCAATAATATCCACACCCTTTAAAGTCGTTCTCCCTGTACCACGCTTACCATAGCTAAGGATCAACAGCTCTTGATGCTCATTATCTCTTAGTCCAACCTTATACAACGCATAGTCATACCCTTTAAACAAATTGACGGCAAAAACTTCTCGCCCTTCAGGAAAAGCAATCAATAATATATTATGCAATTCATCTAGTGGCGAAACTGCTGCTTTTATTGGTGTTGACTCTTTTGCCTTAAAAGAAATCATCAGTGGCTGCTGCAATTCACCTTTGGTATTAAATCCATACTGTTGAGCAAAAACCTGAGACGCCTCCGTCACCTGAAATGGCTGAGACAAAATTCCTAAAACTAATGCTCCAACTGCCAGAATCTTTAAGCAAAATTTCATCTTGCTCCCCCTAATAAAATCTTCTAACACTTCATTTCCATTAATTATACTTATTTTGTACAAGAAAAACAAGATTACAATACTAATCAAAATTTTATTGGTAATATATACTAATTAGCTTGACTTACTAATGATATGTGTTATAATTTTTGTGTGAATGAAACCTTGTAGGGGTTCTCGCATTAAAAGTTAAGTTCGGTTTTTTCTCCGACGCGGTCCCGCCGCAGTATTGTTACAATACGCTGCCCTTACTATAGTTACCACTGCGAGTGACAGTACACGCCTATGATGAGAGGGTATTTCTCTTATTTAAGTTTGTTAAAACCGTCTTCGTATGAAGACGGTTTTTTATTTTATTAAATACTAAAATATTATTTTGAGAGGTGTATTATGAAAAAAACTTTGGTATTAGCACTAACTATGGCGCTTGGAATAAGCGCTACCGCTTTGGCAGCAAACCCTTTTTCTGATGTTCCTGCAGGTCACTGGTCCTATGCAGCCGTAGCTAAACTATCTGCCGCAGGAGTCGTAGATGGATACCCTGATGGCAGCTTTAAAGGCAATGAACATATGACCCGCTATGAAATGGCTCAAATTGTAGCCAGAGCATTAGCAAAAGGCGCTATTAGTTCCAATGACAAATTGGTTGCAGAATTTGCTGATGAAT